>Ga0210059_1001428_pt1 | contig 35885 bp, 20 predicted proteins | sample Ectturendosymbi2_FD_188042 | JGI IMG/M metagenome (GOLD analysis project Ga0210059, IMG submission 188042) | Ecteinascidia turbinata endosymbiont from Florida, USA - Sample 2 (SPAdes) (version 2) | ecosystem: Host-associated > Tunicates > Ascidians > Unclassified | place: Key West, Florida... | reverse complement strand
CAAACAATTTTTTTTTAATAGAACCAAGAAGTCTTCCCGCATCTGTAGAGGGTTTGAACAACTCTCTAGCTATTGTGGCTGGCGAGTTATAACCAAAAAACCGAGAGCCAACATATTGGCTCTGGTGGGCGGTAAAGGGTTGGATTATTTATATTTTATTTGCTGAAAAATATAAAGCAAAAATAAACGCAAATATTTTCTGTTTGAAAAAATATGTTTTCTTCATGGTTTATCTTTCGTAATAACTGTTGCCTACATCTTACTGCATATCAAAATAATTAGAAAGGACGCACATTTAAATTTTGCCATGGGCGCCAGTTTGCATAGATATGCCCCTGGTTGATCTACTTTCAGCGAACTGAAAAAAGGGTACGAACTGAAAAAATAGATTTGGATGATTACGTTGATGAATTTGAGAGTCGACATGACAATCGAAGGATTAAGTTACACTGAGTTGATAATGGGCTGGGGGCAGTGACGTAAATGACAGCTACGGCCGTCGCTTCCTGTCCCTGTATTCCTGATGAAGTATTCTGTGCTTGGTCGGGATGCATAAATAAACTGAACTGAACTGAACTGAGTTGATAATGATATAAAATTATAACGTAGCCTGAGCAGGGATCTGTGTGAGAATTATGTTGCTCATTTTCTATTTGTCTGAATCTTTTTTGGTTTAAAACTAGTGCGTGTTTCGCGTATGACAAGACAGTTATAAATCAACGCAGGGTTGAAAAGTCAGATTTTGAGGATCAGTCAGAGGAAAATTCAATGTGAATAGTGAAATGAACGACTTTCTTGGGAATACTCTGCAAAATAAAGTTAACGCCTACAGTTACATCTTGCTATCACGTACACGCCGATGCACACTTATCTGCGGCGCTGGTATGCTACTTAGATGCAACTGGTGCTGAAACCTCGATGCTGTTAAACTGCATACTGCAGGGGTGGGCAATTATTTTTGCTGCTCAGGGGCCACTTTGAGAAGGCAGCATTTAGCGGAGGGCCGTGCCTTCTTATGAGAGTAGAAGCAAGTCTCGGTTTATTGCCTCAGCGCTAATATTTACTATGAGAAGTTGGAGGAACTTTCAGATTTGAAGATTTTCTTGAATGCTTCTGCAGGCCACTGAAAGCACTGTGTCGGGCCATATTTGGTCCGCGGGCCACTACTTGCCCACCCCTGGCATACTGCATTGAATAGTCCTCACCCTACCCACGCTACACACTCGTAATGGTAGTTGCATAACATTGTTATGCTTACACCACAATCACAAAATGTCCATAAGCTATCACAAAAACGGATTAGTCAGTAGTCACCAAACCATTGGAAGATGGTTTATTTTCATGTGCTTTGTAATAAGAATATTTTGATGAAACTAGTTTGCTATCAACAGCCTACTTGTCTCTGTGTCATGACGGAATTCGTGATTGGAACCTTTTCGCTTTCAGGTGAATTGTGTTCACTTTCTAAAGTTGCTTTCGTTCATGTGAGGCCGGCACAATTGCGTACGGAAAACGGTATATCGATTTACATGTGCAGTGCGGTGGAAGTTGCATGGTTAGCACAGAATTTTCGACATAACAGTACACGTGTGTGATTCAGAACCATCGCCAAAAAGTTTTCAATAAGGGGGCTTTAGAGTTCTGCGAGGGGGATTTGCGTTTGTACGGGGGCTTGACATGATGAAATTAAGCAAAATTTCACTTATTTATAGTGTTTCACGTTTCAATTTGGGGGGGCTTAGAGCTTTGTTTGGGGGGCGCTAAGTCCACCACAGCCCCCCGTGGCGACAGGACTGGTGAGATTGCATCTACAGTGGCGTTTAGGTGTCTCCAGTGATCAACGACACTAGTTCATATTTTTAATGATATTCACAAGCCAATGTTGGGTTTGATAGGGTTAATCATAGCAACTTAATCTTCAAAACAATGAAAAATCGCCATGCAAGATAGACATTTATGTTGCCCCCCCTAATTTTTCCTTGGCCCCACACTCGCCCCCCACTTTTTTCATTCTCGAATCGCCACTGGATAAGGCAGGCCCGTAGCCACGCGGGTGCATTTGGAGGCAGTACCCCCAAAAATGTTGTTGTGCTCTGAAACATTTGTTTTAAACTAACAAGAAAAATATTGTCCCCGTAACAATGTATTTTCCCACCAAATTTGAAGCCTGTCTACGGGCCTGTGATGAAGTGACCAATGTTTTGCCCCTTCGTCATAACATTATAATGGATAGCCTATGCTACACTGCTTTAACATAGAAACAGGATTGCAATGACTTGTTTAAGGAGCAGATTTTTACAGCACTTAGCAGTCTCTGGCAGCACTCATGAACATTTTCAAAACCGTTGTGGTGTCCTGTACCAAGTCTTCACTCTCATTTGAATTTAGGGTTTCACACGTTGAAGTTGTTTTTTAAAATACTCTTTTTAATTAGACTGAACTAGTTAGTGACTTAAACATATATAGCGATTCCAAAGCTATTACCACAGCAAACTACCAATTTCCCAAACCGAAATTAATGGCTGACAGTAAAACTTTGGTAAGGCTTTTCCAGCTGAAATGATAACATGGCTTTGACAAACTTTTTTTTTCATAGCCTTTTAAGTGTAGTTTTGAATCGGGATCAAATTGGTGAATCTCAAGTAGGGCCTACTCACATTAAACCATTAATACATCAAGACCCATACCTCCACTTCCACCTCCTCCACGGGAAGCGCTTGCGCCATTTGCTGATATCTTGCCTTCTATTGAAATAAGTGAAGTAGATATTTCAAGCAAACCTCCCCCGACACCCCCTGATGCACTTGAAATTCCATGATTAGGAGCACCGCCGGAACCGAATGCCTGCGGCTCCTCAATGCTTCCGTACACGGGATCAGATGTCTGGGGTGTGTTTCTCCCTGAACTTTGGTCAACATCGTCGCTTCTTCCTCCTTTTCCGCCATAACTTCCTCCAACGGCAATCTTGCCAAAACCTTAAAAAGAAATTTCATGCTTCAACCACCTAACTAGGCCTATCCACGAAACTACTTTCATTTATTGTTCTGATGGTACAGTCGGCAATACGGCTCTTTGCCGGGTGTCAAGCGAAATTTCTGACCTATATCGTTTGTCAGTTATTTTGCTGCTCAGATTGAAGGAATAAAGTTTGACGATTACTTTTTTGATGTGTGTTTGAGTAAATTAAAACTTTTTGATTAGATGCCAGATGCCCACAACAAGGTGCAGTACGGGAGTAAGTATAACCACTTAAAGATATTGGACTAAGTCCTTGACCTCAGTTATTTTTCCTTTTGCAACCCTAATCCATACCCTAACCCGACGCGCTTACCTAAACACTAAACCCTGAACCCTAATCATCAGTTTTCTCAAGGTATTTGATATGTACAATATCATTCTGTGCATGTGCACACGGCGTGGTCAGAAATTTCGCTTGACACCAGTTTCATGCGGCTCTTGCGTAATTATCGCAAGTCCACAAAATAACATGTACAAAGTTCTGCCATTGTCACGTTAGTATGTGATATTTACAATAAATCTAGCTGAGCAAAGGTACGTATGAGAGTTAGGAAGAGGTGGGGTGATGTTCATGTGTGCCCATGACTACGATGTGCCTCTTTGCAGTAACACAGTAAGAAATGTGGCTCTTGGTCTCCGATTAGTTGGCCACCCTTGTGGGTAAAGCATTGATAAATCGTAAGAAATCTACCCAACGATGATTGGTAAGGCAAATTGCTTACCGTAACCAGCTCCCTCTCCACCAATGTTTCCTTTACTGTCGAGGGTTATGTGCCCGTTGACATCAACAACCAGAGCATCGGAATTAACGAAAAGTGAGCGAGCAGTTAGCAAACCGCCACCTTCTACTGTCAGCTTCCCATTTCTATAATCGGTATCATCCCTTTTGATAACCTGCATAAAGTAGAGATCTCATGGATTTTAATATTTTATCTGTTTTATGTGCTGCAGTTTAGGCGATAATAATGTAAAACTTTAAGTTGTCTACACCAGCAAACTACAACCGGATTGGACTATGACGACTACTTGGGGCTCACTCGGTCAGCTTTTTTGGCGCTGAGATGTTTTGGTGCTTTCTCCTTCCGCTTATCTGCTTGATTATTCTTACACACACGACGTTGCCTCTAGAATTTTGTGTTTTCCATCTTACTCGGCTGTTTTTCATAAAGTGAATTGGTATACCAGAAATTGCTGAAAAGATTTTTAGCAAGACGAATAAACCAAGGCTTTCCCAAGATACCTTTGCGTTATTGATAAATGTAGGAAAAGTGACCCAGTGTGACTGTTTTGGAGATGCGAACTAAACATATCACAAAACATTTTGACTTACGGGAACCACTTGAATATTAGCAAGGACTAGCTTACCATTACAATCTATGTGAAAGCTTTATCCACTTTTTTATCCATTTTCATTACACACACTTGCCAGTCTCTAACCTGACACCAAAACAGCTCAGTGCCAAAAGAGACAGTGCGAAAATAGTTGGCGCCTCATGGCCGGAGCCTATGGTCGTCACCAAAACGGCGGCGCCAAAAAGTACCTGACCACTACAACTACTAACAGATTTTCCTTAAAAAATGTAGAAAGCAAACACAGGTTTTACTTACGTTGACTTTCCACTGGTCACTTTCCATGCCTTCCAGGCTGTTGAATTCAAGGTGTCCTTTGTTCTGGACAGTAATTCCAACCGTGGCCAAATATCTGACGTGAGGAAGTTGGAACGAAACGGTCGAACCTAAATTTTTTCATAGTTTGTTTATTAGAAATTCTTAGTCCGGAGCACAGAAGGCTGATACGGCGAGTCTAAAAAACAAATATTTATCTCTCTTCGTTTTAGCATGAAATCACCTTCAGTGTACCTGCAAGGGTGCTACCTATACTCCAATGCACTTCTTGTTGCCCGTTGAACTAAATGTTGTGGCAACAAACTGGTTGTGCGCTGCCACAATATGCCTATTTTTGCCAAATGCCTCCGTGGTCACCGCTGTACGAAAGGACTTGGCTGACAAATTTTCAGCTGATCGCACCAGCTGAAATGCAAATTCTCGGCACACTTGCAATCAACTCTTTCCTCCGCAAATGTGTGGAGGAATCATTGGTCGCAGTCATGGCTCAAGATTTAAACAAGCACGATGTACAATCCAGACGGGGACTGTGTAGGATAGACAAAGAGAAAAACTTGCTATTTTTACGGAGTGTGTTAGCAATGAAACTATTACAAGTACATCGATCAATGAACTCATGAATTCGTAATAAACGACTGCTGTTGCAAACCTGTTGCAACCAGTAGATGGGCATCTTCAGCATCAAGAGTTCCCCACAATTTAAATGAACGTGTGTGACTTGAAGGATCTCCAGTCAACAATGAAGCCGGACAAGCACCACTGAAAAAAGACAAAACACAAGTGGTTTGCTGCGATGAAGGAAGAAATAGACTTTTGTGTGAAATGTAGCAAGCTGCTCAGGCTGGAATTAGTACGCGTCCCCTGTCAGTTAATTGCAGTACCAAGTAGGGGACGGTCGGGGACAGAAATGCCTTCTCTGCTGGCCCAAAGATACTGTTACGATCGGAAATCCCGAGCGGTATGTGCGCAAAGCTTCGCACTGAGGCAGCAAGCAATAATAGAGTTCACATGCCATGATCACTCTATTATTGCTTGTTCGCGCCACATATATGTATGATGTTGTTCTTCAGGCACATCCCATTCGTGGTGAATCACACATTTAACGCAACACCACCGGAGAGGTTGCAACAACATCCCCTCCTTTTTGCAACGAACCGCACCGATCGCACGTTCTTTGTGTGAAGGCTGACCCTGGCACGACCTTCACATCCTGGTCACAGCACCATTTTGTTGTGATCGGAAATCCCGAGCGGCATATTCGCAAAGCTTCGCACTGAGGCAGCAAGCAACAATAAAGTTCACATGCCATGATCACTATTATTGCTTGTTCGCGCCACATATATCTATGGTGTTGTTCTTCAGGCACATCCCGTTCGTGGTGAATCACATATTTAACGCAACACCACCGGAGAGGTTGCAACAATACAAGAAAGATTGACGTCTGTTGCTTCGGCGTATTTTCGCATGTACTGAGCCATATGAAAAAATCAGCCAATCAAATATATGATCATGATATTTCATAATTTTTATTTCTTGACCAGAGAATTTTGTATTCATTTGCATTGTCAACTTAAACCTTGTATTAACCAATCCTAATTCAGCCAGCAGCATTCTCGCCACGCGCTGTTACAATACAAACCTTTAGAATCAACGACATTCTCAACTGGCCACGGCGAGGCCAGCTGTAAGATAGACACTCATAAAGTGCGCTTCCTCTTTCGTTTTATTGCCGACTGATTCTCTCAGTTATCTGGCAGGTTGTGAAAACTTGGAATATTACAGGTTTAGATATGACGACAGATAGGATAGCTAGATGGCACATCGGCACGTCATATTTAAAGAATTGTAGATTTTTCGGTTTTTGTATTTCTGTTTAAAATCGAAGATGCATTTTACCCGAAACCCAGTTAAACCTTTCAGTTGATCAGCAGGAACAAACCTGTTAAAAGCATATTCATGGAAAGCAGGCCTGAACTCAACCACCGCCGTTGGCAGTTTGAGTTGAGCTTCTTCATAGATCATCAGCATGACAGTCACGTTCACAAATCTGTACGTTTCCACCTACGCAAAATATAAACGTTTTGTCAAAATTCTAAACACCTCCTGTACCACAAGGTCATTCTATGTTGGAACAATAGACTGAAAAATATTCACGTTTAGATTCAACTAAATTTGAAAGCAAACATCTTTCGATCTTGCACTTCGCTTGTTGCGATTTCCTTTTCAAAGAACTTTTGTTCTCACGTATACATCAATGGTTAACACTGGTCCCCTTAAAGGAGCTAATGATTTTGTTATGACTTGCGGTGCTACGATTGAAATTTAGTTTTTCATTTAGGAGTCTAAGTTTGGCGGGAGTAATCAAGAAGTTGTTTTGCCTTTGAAACGAAAAGTAACATTTTATCAGCTTTTATGCAACAATAGCTTTGAATTACCCAAATGTAGTGCTTGAGTAAAGAAATGCAAATCTTCGACAATACCCGCTGTTTTGAAAGACATGGTAGTGACTTCGTGCAAACAATATCAAGAAAACAAAAAGCCATTCCCTGTTGCGCAAACGCGCCCCGGCTTCACGCCAGATTTGATGAAATCGGATAAAAATCCTATTCACTGGAAAAAGGGACATTTGGTTTGTTCTTCGACATAACATTTTAAATATGCATTTTAATCTTTTAACACTTCAGAGCGCGCGCACAACATAGTAAACATAAAAACGTGATGAAGGAATGAAATCTTTGCACGATTCTTGAACCTGTGTCCAATGTGCTGACGATTTCGGAGGCACGTGTAAGTGACCGGTGTCATCACCAGCAATCCGCTCAGTGACGAGGGATAGCGTCAATTCTGGTGTGCTGGTATCGTTGTTAGGCGGTCTTGATTCGGGTTCTTTCTCGATAGAAAGGTGAGCGCCTCCGTAAATTTCAACTAATGTGAAATCGTGGGGTTTTGCATCAACTCTTTTGTTCAAGATAGCGATTGCACCTAGAGAAAATAAAACTTTCAATAAGAAGATAGACAGACCTTTTCTTAACCATGTTTTTAATAGCTCAGTTAAGCACGGACCAAATCGTGTCATACTTTTTTATACGGTAAGATTGGGACCAGCTGAGCACACAACGTCAGCAAGATCGATTTGGTTATATATTTGCACCTGCCTAAGATCACAGACCGCCAGAGAAAGTCAAGTTTGTGCGATGCTACGTATTACATTGAGCGATTGAGACGCAAACTCTTTATACAGCAAGTTAGTACACACAAAAGTGGAGGGGCGTGTATGGAGAAATACATGTTATTTTCGATCAGTCCATATTTGTTTTGATCGATCGGTTAACCTTCAAAGAGTAAGCGAAAAACGTAACTCCAAATGGGTTCAAAGCTCCTGCAATGACGAAAATATAAACGATGAGCTAATTCTGACATCTCTAGCAGCATCACCAAAATTTGCTTCAAACAAATCAAATATTTTGTGCTACTGCTGTAGGTATGCCGCGTATAAAAACGTGTAAAATCATAATTGAACAGTGCAGAGCTTTCATTTCGCACAACGTGGCTTACTGAGAAGAACGCAGTGTGGAAAGCATTTTTTAAACAATAGTAAGTGTACAGCTCAAGCGATTAATTTCACTTATTTTATGAAATAAACTGCAAACTGAGTGGAACACTCTTCCTGACCTTTGCTGAAAAACGAATGAAAATGTTCTTCCGTCGCTCGCGTTCCAGTTGGCAAGGTCACAGATGCTTTCTGACAGCCATTGTCAATCCTTAAAACTCTGTCAGTGTCTGAGTGATAGTAGCTTGTCCCGGGACCTCCCGGTTCGGCATTGCTGTTTCCACCTCTTCCGCCTTAAACATGCAGAGGGAGAAACGTTAGTGTCATCTTGCATGTAATCTTTTGCTTGTAATTACGTCTTTATATTTTGAAGATTTGATACTAATTCAGACACCTTTCAAGTTTTTTTACTAATGCTGCACTGATACTACAACAGCACAGAAGTGCTCTAGAACACAAAACATCAACGAAAAAATAACAATCATAGAATGTGATACCTGCAAACGTTTTTAAGCTAACATGTAAAACAAAATTCAAGGAGTGAAACAAAGAAAGCAGAATCATACAAGAAAACGATTGCCAAAATTTCGAATTCAGTTACCAAAGTTTCAAACGCTAAAAAGGTTGAACACAAAATTTTTTGTCTATAAACCAGTCCGGGTAAAACTGTAACAATTTCTTGTAACAATTAAAACTGTAACAAAACTGTATCAATTAAAACTATAACAAAAAACAGGTAAAACTGTAACAAATAAAACTGTAACAAAAAACACAGCCCGGGTAAAAACTATAACAATTTCTCGTTTTCTAAAGAGATCCCGCTATATAAAACAAAACACAAAACAAAAAGTTATGCAAGCTCAAATCTTTGATTCCTCTTTAACCTTGATCCTACACATGCACACACCTTTGTTGATAATGTGACCAGTTCTGAAGTCGCCTTTATTTGTGTATATGTTCACTCTTCCTCCAGATCCTCCACCACCGTTGCTGTTACCTGCTCCTCCGTTTGCTGATATATAACCAGGCCCGGACAATCGGAACGTTTTTATCCACACTGATCCACCGCTTCCACCTCCTGAGTGAGTTGACTGCGACAAAGGTAGAAGTTAGAACATTAATTTTGCGAATATAATCTCTCCCAATAAATCAGACTGAAAGACTTTTATAAGGCTGCAGATTATACGTTCGAGACTCAGCATATATAGAGTAACGTCACTGCTCAGCTGAAAAATGCCTGGATAGTGGCACATCAGTGTCAAGCTGTACTTTTTGCTAAATTAAAAAACAATGGACTTTTTTCAAATATGTCTTCGTAAAAATGTCTTTTCGGAAAGACTTAAAAAGACTTTTAGTGGTTTGTTAAACAAATTGATTACAAATAAAAAGTTAAGATCGGGCTGTAGGTCACCAGCGTTAGAGGGCTTCGATAAGCCAACGTGCTGTATCAATAACCCAGTGCGTTGTGTTTCCCAACAGCTGATGAAGATATTGCACTGTAAAGGATTGTTTGAAATAGGCGTTTTACAGTAACTTGTTAACGTCCACGTGGGAAAATTTTTGAAAAGTCGGTGTGAGTTTAGTTTGACCCTCTTAACTTCAGCTCTTGCAAAAGTGCATCCCGCTATCTGGGAAATGAAAGCAGGAGGACTATGCTAGCTCATCAAAACAACAATAAGTATCCATTCAAGCACAGGGCAGTCCTGACGTTACAGCACTGATGCGCCACCCCGTGGGTGCTGCAAATCGCTTTCGTCGCAAGGAAGAAATTTCATTCTCAAAACTCGCCATGGCTCATCAGGCTCACAGTGTCAGTGGCTATCTTTCAACGTTTTTCATTTGCTTGTGAGATTCAGGTGGCAATGTAAAGGCCTCAACTATTTTATCATAGCGAATTTAAAGAAATTTAGAATACTGTGGCAAACTGTGCTGCAATATTTAACTGTTATTTCGTTACGAATTAAAGTGGCAAAGAAAAACATTGACATTGTATGCTTTTTCTTCCACGCTAGCGATTTATGTATGAGACTCAAATAGCACGATCATGCTCTCAGCTACACTTGCATGGCAATTTTACGATTGCTTAAAGCTGCTACGTATGTGCTTTAAAACTGTGCTGCATTAACTGGAAATACACTGTGCATCGTAGCCACAAAGAGGAAATTTTATAAAATCGTTTTATAAAATCGAAAACATTTTTCTTAACAACAACAAATTTTGTAACCAAAAACGATAAAAGAAACATTTTTGTCGTAATATCTTTTTACCAAAAGCTTTTATTTTAATTTGCCAGAATAGTTAGGGTGCCCTATATCATTTTTTACTTTTGCACTTTTTTGCTCAATGCAGTTTTTAATGGAGAGTAATATCTATTGAATATTGCCTTGACTAAGCAACCTAACCAATTAAACAGAATTATCCAAACCATCTTTAATAAAATTTTTTGCACCTGCATCTGCTAACGGATAAATGGCCTTATTTCAAGGTATAGTTATCACACTTTCGCCAAAATGCAGGCACTACTTTTGAAACTGATTCGACAGAAAGAGGAAGTTGCTGCCGTCCGTAAACTTTAATCATGTAGAATAATAGTCAATGGATAAAAATCCGAATGGAGCAAAATTAGTTTGTCACGCTTTACCTAAAGGAAAAATTTTGATTGTTTTCTAACTTGAAATCAGTCTGAAAATTTTTAAATCTGAGTGAGCGTGCAAATGTTACTTTTCAGTTAACCAAAGAAACCGACGTGATTTTTTAAATAAACTAGATTGTACCGTTGCTTGGTGCCCATTAGCAGTGATCCTTCCGCTGAAGTTTATTGTGTCAGTCACATTTAGTTCCAATCTTCCACCGCCACGACCCCCTCCCCCTGTCGAGGACCCTGTGCCTCCCCCGCTTCCACATGCACCGATGCTGAAGATGTCACCGAATGGACTGTTTGGCAGTGGAGCACTGTTGTGTAAGTATCGACCTCCTCGCCCTCCGTGGCTTGCTCCACTTGCGCCTGAGGTGTAGGAATTTCCAAAGCCTGTGCGAAAAACGACGTAGATGTTGCGATTTCCAACATACGATAGTTTCTGAGAGAAAAATGTGTTTAAACCAGTGGCTGAAAGCAAGCTTTTAGTTTGGTGCTGTTCCAATTCGAAAAGGGTAAAATCTATTGATACTCTCATTTTTTTCTTTTGAATAGTCACTCAAGGGCGACCATCTAAACACCAATTATTGCGAAAAATGAATGGATTTTCGGAGCAACTGAGTATGCGTCAGCGATGAAGGCAAGTTGCAGATGATATAACATATTATGAGATAAAGGTAAATAATACGTTTTCTAGGTTGAAGGTATAACATAGCATTCTTTTTTATTTAAAAAGTAAGATAACTGAATGCTAGGAGTAATTGGACTTTTGCCTTCCAAATAAGGCATGGAAGTCTTTTGTTCTAGTCCAGTCAACAATGATAAGTAATGAGCTCTGCGAGACAAGAATGACAACACGCACCTTCACCACAATCGCTCTTTTGTCCACCATAATCCATGTTCACCAGGCCATTTGTTGTTACTGTCATCATAAACGCGTCCATCATGAGCGAGGGCGCCCTCACACGAGCATCAATCAACACATCCTGAACGGAAACGTGGCTGGGCGTTGCGCAGTGCGCCGGACAGGCGCCATTTTGTTTTTTGCTCCCATCAGCAAGGTCATCCGTATCCATGGAAAACAAAGCCCCGGCACTGACTTCCAGACGCTGTGTTCTTGGTATATTTGAACCAAAGAAACGAGCCCAGTTGCGAACTTCAAAAACAGTGTCTGATCCTGGTAAAACAGAAAGACACTCTTCGTATGTCAAGTGAGAACTGCAACTAGGCTTGTGATGAGTTGTGAGTGTAATTGTGTAACCGTGCTAGACCTAAGAACCGACCAACTATGCCATTTGTTGTCATAGAAAGCAAAATGTTTTTACACGGTTTGTGTAATGAACAAATAAGAAAATTGAAGCATGTAAGGAGGTCTTATGATAAGCTTCATACAAAAGTGTTTGCAAATACTATTTTTGACCGTTCTGATACTACTTATAATTGGCATCAGCGAAACACTTTTAACGTTTCAACGTAGGCTCAAGGTAACACGTTTGCCAAACGTGGGAACGAAAATATTTGTTCTGATGAAGTTAGCTATTCAGATATCACTTACGCCAAGCTGTAACTTTATTATTTTCTTGAAATAATTAAGACCATAGACACGCCCTTCTATTTTTCCAAGAAGGCTTAGATTTCCTCTGTGGAGGCAGAGCCCTATGCAGGGCAGCTGAGCCAGAATCCAAACTTCACGTTTCGGTTCCAGCATCTAAGAGTTTTTGGTTCCGGCTTCAAAGTAGTTTGGTCCAGTGAAAACCGAAACCCATTGTATTATTGTATTTATAAATCTGCATAGATTAGGTGTCCCGAAGTTATATGTTTGATGGATAGGGCGTCACGTACAAAAAGTTTGAGAAGCCCTGATCGACACACAAACGAGGAAAATTTAAGCGCATGTTTCATGCGGTGATACTATCGGCGACTTTGCAGTTTTTCAAGTAAAAAATGGTTACTTATGGATTTTTCATACATGAAGGTTAACATTGAAGGTCACCTACTGAAGGTCGCCACTCCTTTCCCACGTATTGGCCAAGTTGTCCACGTTTAGCCTTAGGTCAGTTGGCAGCGAAGCTGAACATTGTTTGGTTCTGTTTGAAAGTACTGCACGACTTCAGCACCCGAGTTTTAACATTTTTCACGATGCCGGGCTGACTGCGTCCGTCCTCCCAGTTCCCCCCACACGCACGCCTATACCCTTGAATACTGTGAACCTGTATCCAAAAACCTCGCTGAAGTGAAACGAGTACCATCAACTCATTCGCCATCAACGCAATCACAACGGAAAACTATTGTGAAAGATACCACCAAAGTCACAGCGCTTCGGAGTCGGGTGTTTTTTATCCGACCCCAACTTTTTATCCGACCCCAACTTTTTTTATCCGACCCCAACTTTTTTATCCGACCCCAACCAATTTTTTATCCGACCCCAACTCCGGAGTCGAACTTCAAAAAATTTTGACTCCGACATCGGGTAGGCCTACTATTTTTTTAATTAGCGCTTTATACAGCAACAGTTTTTTTCAGCATAGTTTACTAAAATTGATAACATCTTTCATAGTTTGAAATTGCAAAGCTGAAGTTATAAGCAGCACAGTTTACCTGATGTTTGGAACAAAGTTGCTTGAAATCAAGCAACGCTTTATGCAGAAATATCTGCTGCAGTAGAAGAGAACAAACTACACACTGAATACTTTTGACATGCAGAACAACTAGTGGAACCAGTTTGCAAGTCTCGCAAGAATTCACCTATGTGTTTCTTGCGCATAGAGACTCAAAAGGTAACAGATGTTTTGTGGACTGTCAATTCTAGATAAATAAACACTTGATTGCTTTCTCCCACAAAACGCGAAGAACCAATTAAAACGCGCAAAAACTAAAGTGAAATGACGTGATAATTTTGCGATGATATATATACAAAAAAGATTAACACGATTTTCGATGCATGTTGTAATTTCACTGGTGCTTTTGATGCAGTGTCACTCTGAAGTTTATCTGTCATGAACAGAGTGCCCGAATGTATTTGGTGGTTCAAGCATTGGTTCTTGGAAACGAATTGGTTCCAACAAGTCTTCTTTCATCGACACTCACACGTCTCACATCACTGCTAATGGGTAAAGCGGAAAAGAGCCGCTCAACGTAACTTGCGTTGGTGGGACAGCAGTGACAATCTATGCGACCTAACGAATGCTTGGAGGGCATGGTTGCTATGGCCTGGTAAATTCAATGGCTATTGGCAGACCATGCTAACTTTGATCTACAGCCAGCATTGAGTCACAAGGCTTAATAAGTGTTGCATGCGGGAGAAACATAATGCTTCCAATCATCGGTAAGAGTAAAGCATTGTAAAACATTGGATTTTTGTCTTTTATACATGTTTACAAGAATTGAAAGCACAATTCTGTCTCTGTGTCTCGCTAGAAAAAGTTCTTGTGTGACGCTTGTATCAATACACTCCAATTTGTCAATACGAGTAAGAAAGCCTGTAAGACTGCAAGCTTGTACACAATCAACAAATACCGTGCATACAGATAGAATTGAATGATACAACAAGCTAGGCACTACGTAGGCTATGTGACAGTGCGGAAACATCTAATGCACAAGAGAAACTTCAGTCTATCTTTGGTAAGCAATGTTTGAAGTTTCAGTAGATTCCTGTTGCGAACAACATAGCCACCAATATTGAAAACTTTGTTTTACTCAACATTTAAGCTTAGTGGCAACTCGCATGCCATCATCACGAACATTAATAAAATACAACAGCGAAACAGAAAAGCAAAGATGCAGTTTGAAGGCATTCGTGCTGTATTACGTCATAGAGACCACTGCGTATCAAATAGCAGTAATTAAGGGAATAGAAATAGATCAACCACCAACTTTGGGAATAGAGTAGACGAACCACCGATATTGAGATTAGGTGTATCTACTAGGACTAGAAATTTCGGGCGTCGGAAAGATTTTTTCCAGGGGTAGTCGTAAAAATTTTGAAGGGGGAAACAAAAATGGTAAACTTTAATTTTGACCACTCGAAACTAAAAAACAACCCTTTTCGCTAAAAATGTAATCAGTGGCGTACGCAGAAACTTTCCGAGGGGGGTAAGTTTCGTCACAATCGTGTGACGTCACAAATCAACTTTAGGCCGACCATTCTAGGGGGTCCGGGGGCATGCACCCAGGAAAATCTTGTAAAATTACACCTAAAAATACGCGAATTACACCTAAAAATACGCGAATTACACCTAAAAATACGCATTTACCCCTAAAAATACGCGAATTACACCTAAAAATACGCATTTACCCCTAAAAATACGCGAATTACACCTAAAAATACGCGAATTACACCTAAAAATACGCATACTGTTTATACATTTTTTATTTTTAGGGTCTGGGGGGGGGGCATGGCACAGTGGCCCCCCTCCGTACGCTAGTGAATGTAATAGAAAATGTCAAATTTTAAAATCCGTGGGGATCCAAGGCGCCCCATGCCCTTCTGAACCCCATGCTGATATCTGCAGCATACTCATAAATCATGGCGAACAACAGTATTTTTTGCTCAGGCAAGCGCACGAACTGTCGGGAAGAGAAGCATCGCAATTACATGGTGACGAAGTAACATAACGTCGCTGCATTGACAGTTTTAAATTTGATTGCTTGAACTGCACTGCCGAAGTCGGAGTCAGCGAATTTTTTAAAAACTCCTACTTCGAATCCAGGAAAAAAATATCCGGATTCCAGCTTCGACTCCGAGCAAAATTGCAAAGGTAGGTGTAGGAGCAGGCAAATTTTTGGGGGTGCGAAGGATTTTTGCCCAATTTTACCCAAACGTGCCCAAAAAATACTCCAAAAAAATGAGCTCCAAAACAAGAACGACTAGATTTCTTTTCATGTTGGACGCATTTTTCAAATCAAAGCACTTCAAGTGCCACTTTTGCCCAACCTGTCCAAATTTCCTCTAACCTGCCCGAAAAGAATAAAATAAAAACATGACCTCCAAAAAAACGTTTGCACTTTGTTTTTGCAATATCAAAGTACATACAGCGATTGTGTGAAGGTATTCACACATTTTGCCAAAATTTCCCAGATTTTCACCAAATTGGGGGTGCGTTGCACCCCCTGCACTCCTCGCCTCCTACCCCAGTGATTGTAAAAATCATCGATTCCGACTCCGAAGACCTACAAAGTTGATACATACAAGTGCTTGCAAACTGAACAGTACCTAAATTAAACCTTTCGCGCAAATATCCAAAAAAATGCTTTCCATCACGCTATTCTGGTTTTACCTTTGACTCCCAATGCAATAATGTTCAAAGCAATGGTTGAGTGCCGTGTTAATTGGAAAGAGTGTTATGATATACCTGCAGTTTTGCAAGTGTAGCTTATACAAACTCTGTTCTTTTTAAGCAAAGCTTCTGTTTGATTTTATTTTGAATTGGAGGTAGAGCATCAAATTTTTAAGCAAGGATAATTGTTCTAAGCATGCATGTGGCAGTTGCGAAATTTGCGCTAATAAAGCCCTCTTCGTTTATTTTTTTACTAGGCACAGTAAAGAAGCTGAATCATCAAACTGTTTAAAGTCTTTGTTGACAAAAAGAGTGGCGATAATTAGGGAAAAGCTGCAGTAATATATTCTTTTATGGAAACAGAGCGATACTTTTTGGCAATTTCAACCGTTTTTTTGTACCTGTAACTGTAATGTTGTCGATTGGAAAGGCTTGATTAGTTTGAGGGGAAGACATGACTGTAACCATAGCAGCGCTTTCCACGCGTAGGTTCTTCCAGCCGCGACCGATCGAAAGGTACCCGGTATCCAATGTACCGCCAGAAACAGTTACATAGTCACTGTGTATTCTGGATCTTTCACACGCTCCACTTGCCAAGCACTGTTGCGACGTGTCACGTGGCAGCAATAGCGTTCCACCGGACATGACGTTGACGCTATCCGTCACTGTGCGATTCCTGCCTTTGATTGTCACATGATTGACAAATTGAACCTGCGGAAAATGAATGAAAGAACCACAGTGTAAAGTCATTGTCTTCGCCACTTTTTGTTTATTTTGCTGCTTGTAGCTTCTGCTTTCAGTGCGACACAACCCTTTGCTTATCTTGATGGTACAAAGAATAAGCACCGCAAAAACATCACATCCACTTACCAAGCTATTTGTTCCAGATATCGTCAAAAAGTTGACAGGAAATAGGCCTCGAACCAGGTCTTCGGTTTCCTTCAGAAGAATGTGAGCTGTTCCTCCTCTTTCAACGAGAAGTTCTTCCCAACCCCAAGAGGTAAACAGTTCAATGTCTGTTGATATGAACTCTCCTCCATCAACGAAAACTCGATTCGAGTACACATGGCTTGCGTTTGATGTTTCGCCGGGTAGAGAATGTAAGATGATGCTCCCTTCTGGACCAATGTAGATATCTTCCAGCATCTCATTCCTTTTGCCGAGAACCTTTACTGTGTCGTAGACAAAAAGCGATCCGTTACAGTTTATAACGTCCACAAGAAACGTTTCCATAGCTTCTTGCGAAATTCTAAATTGCACATGACCTCCTTGCCCAATGTGCAATGAGTCCCATCCATTTTGATTGATTTCTTGCCCGCTTGAGGTCAAATTACTATTGGTCTGTTCATCCTTCTGCAAAACATCAGTTGAAAGCAATCCACCATGAAATCGACCGTTCACTGCGACCTGATGAGCGTTGATAGTTGATTCCGACACCCACTGATCTGCCGTCAGCGACGCCCTGTTGTGATCAACGGAGAATTCTCCGTAGGATCCAATGTCTATGTTGGCAGTGAGTAGGCGAACAAAACCCCTCAGCAAAAGTGCTGTAAGAGAATGCCATTTCCCGTTCACTGCAACTTTGTCAATCCTGTATTCTGAAGCAGGCGTCATCACGAACGTTCCTCCTCTCACAACAGTCAACCTATCCCATCCTGGGCTGATGTCCAAGGTCGATGGAAGCAGATCTCCTGCCACGGTGACATCGACCGCTTTGATTCGACTGAATTTTACGCCGCACTCTGATGAGTTGGATGGCTCGTTTATGATCACGACACCAGACGAGCCAACAATGAAGAAGTCCATCCTTTCAGTTGACCATTTCGGATGAGGCCTGAACTCAATAAAACCGTGAATATTCATGGACCCATTGATGCTCACTTTGCTGACATAGAACATATAGAGTTCGGCACCTGCCGAACAAGCTTCTCGGCTGTGAAAGTCAAACTTGCTTCCGCTGTGAGTTTCCAAGCTCATCCAGCCGTCCTCTCCACGATCCAATCTTCCCGTGATCAATTCTCCTCCTACGACAACCTCGTCAGCGTTGATAAAAGTTGTCTCAGCACTCGGGAGCGATCGGTCGATCTCAGTGCGAAGACTGCCGTAAGGTCCAGTGACGACAAAAGACCGCGATCGTGGAGTGTACTTGCCTCCGAATGTCACATTATTGCGGAAATGCAATCTTCCTGACACCGTGATGTCCTCCGCCAGAAGATCACCACTGATTGTTAAGATCGCGTTGCCATACCTTCCCACGGTGAAAGATTCCAAAGGTGGTGCTTCCGCGAAAGTCGTAACAGTCTGCGTTCCTCCAGGAGAAAGAATACCATCGATTGAAATCAATTTCTGTGACTCCACCGTCATGAGGCGCTTTTCGTTATTTTCACGCCACACCACCGATCCGCCTTTACGAATATAAAACTCGTTGCTACACAGTTTAAAAAGGTCGGTGGGTCCCCAATCACCCCCGGGCGGTTTAGTCATTATTTCAATCGATCCAGCGACATCGATTTCATCATAGGTTTGCAGTCTGTTTAGTTCACTGCTGGAAAAGAGTCGAAGTCTTCCGTTTGAATTAACGTGCAATTCGCGCAAAGCTCCGGCTGATGGAAGGTAGTTGAAAAGACCGCAGTCGAAAGTTCCACTGAGAACAATATTTGCTCTGTCCGCGAATGCACAACGGCAGGGTGACCTGAACCATGACGAGGAGCCCAGTTCCAAATACGTGTTGTTGCCAGTCAGCTCGAAAGGCTTTCCTCCACAAATAGGTCCGCTGAATTTTGGGAAAATGGCGTCTGCGTCATTGGTTGCGTTGTAAATGATATGCTTGGGCATTAACTCTACAGTTGCACTGGAATGGATAATGAACCTGTTTAATTGCAGTGGAGTAACCTCAGATGCTGCTTTAATGTTATAGACAGTCATCTTGCTTCCGCTACGTTTGCCATATTCAAGCTGTGATGTTGTTTGTGTCAGGATTAGACCTTCAATATTGAGAGTCTTTTCTACTTTATTTAGGCCTGAAAAAAGCTGAAAAGATCCAGGAGAATCAGATGTACTTTGAAAAAATGTCGAAGCCGTAATTACGTTATTTTCTTTTAGAATATAGTTGATCTCGTTGAGAAAATGAGCTGCTGTTGAATCATCGCCCAACATTCGTGTGACTTGCAAAGTTATCGATGACGCACTTCCGCCGGATGAACCGCTGGCGAGTGAGGAAGGTTTGAAAGCAACCTGAGCGCCAACTGAAAATTTTATTTCGTCAATACTTTTCAGTGTCGAAATCATTGTTGAATTTGACCACGAAGGCTGGAAATCAACCGACATTGGATCATCGAACACCCAACCTACAGCACCGGACATCTCAAGGTTGTATTTGTCACAAGGACCACCTGGCTCGCGATATACCAAAGGTAGACGAGGTCCTAATCCCATGTTGTCGCTTAGAAGCTTGGCTCCGTAAATATCGACAGCAAGCGCCGTCCCGGGTCCACCATACTCTCCTTGAGTCAACTCGTTTCCGCCGCCATTTTCACTACAAACTCCTCCAGGTCTTGGCAGGAGTGATCCAGTCACACCTCCAGCTGGGGAATAGCCATGAACTGCAGCTGCAAGAGCGATCCTGCCATTCCACGACAATGGTTTAAATGTGATGCTTCTAGCCAGAATAGGATACGGCAGCTTAACATAGTTTAAGCTGTTACTGTTCTGATTGCCCGAAAATCTGTAACCTATCGTATTGCTACGGAGGTTTTTATACAAATACGACCCAGAACTGCTCGTGCTCTGGCCATGTTCACTGCTCAACGGGTCCAATCCAAACTCAAGCTCGAAAGAACGCACGTAGTTATTCGAGTTGATCTGTCCGCGAGTGGTCACTCCTGTTACGTATTGTGGTCCGCCGCTAAAACTGAACGTCAGCCTTTGATTCGCTTGGTTAGCAACTGAGTTCGCGGGTGTCCAGTAGTTTTGCTCATCACGAATCACACCGTTTGAAGCGGTACCAGAGCTTGCAGATGTTGACCCGATCACCAAGTTGTCGTTAAATGTGCAATATCGAACCATCCATCTTCTGTCGCGGTACGAATTATGAAATTGCGAAGACATTCCTGTCACCACCACGATTTTGCTGACGGCAGATGAAGGTGCGTTCCACGTAAAGGAATTTCGGTAACCGTAATAGCCGGACGTACCGCAATTGATAGCATTCCACTGCGCGTGAGGCATTCTACAGCAGGTGAAACGCCAAACGCGATCCTGGTAATTGCTGTGCCAAGTACTGCGCATTCCGCTGAGAGCGTAACCGGTGCCGTACGTTCGCGCACAGTCAAAGTCGAAGGATCCCCGGTAGGAGTTGATGTTATTCGTTTCAAAGCACTGCAGAGTATGGTCTCGGCTGAATGAACACGTTCTGACGCTCCAAGATCGATCTTTGTAGGATGAATGGAATGAAGACTGAATGGTAGTCAGGAAACCTTTATTGGTTGAAAACTCTCCGTGGTTTCTGTACTGGTTGACGGTGTTGTAGGAGCTGGTAGAGGGGCAAGTCAAATCATCTGAAATTTCGAAATATTTGAAAGTTCATGTTGTTTGAAATATACGATACTATTAAAATCATAGACTTTTTACTGAAATATGAGAATATTGCATAAAATTAATTTATACGCAGCAGTATCTTTAGGAACACCTTTAACTTGTTTCGGGATTTACAATTTTTTCTGTAGTCACACACACTCGCCAAAACGCGCCTCCTGATTAACGTGAATGAATAGCAGCTTAAGGAGAAGCAGTTAAAGTGTCAACCTGACCGGAACCTGATAAACAACATGCCAAACTTTAAACATGATTCGAAAAAATTAAAATAGGAAAAAAGCAGAACTGACCAACAAACTTCTTTACAAAGTTGCGACCAATCATCAGCTACTCAATACCTATTGTTTACATGCTCAGAAAATATCAACAAATCAACACCTAAAAACGTATGACATACGACAAAATAATATCAAAGAACAAAAAAATTAGTGTATATGCAAACACTGTTTCAATTTGTTTCAACTTTCAACATAACTAAAATGTTTGTACAATTTGCAAAGAACTGCTCTTGGAATGTCTTGAAATGCGTTCTCTCTCCCTTGACACAGCGAAGATAATGGTCGAAATAATTGCGTAACTGACGAGGGAGCAGAGACGCCCCCCTGGCAAGCTAAATGTAAAAACTGGGCCCTTTAGCCGACATTTTGATGTTTAGTATTTTTTTCGTTTTCAGTAGGTTATTTTTAACGATTCGTGTTTTTTGCGCTGGGGGTCTAGCATTCTTTGTTCATGTTGTATTATCAATTTTCTTTTTCTTACGTCTTTATTTATAATTGTTTTATTGATGTATTTTCTTTTTCGTCTTTATTTATTGACATTTTGCCATGATGTTGTCGCAACTGTTACCGGCAGATGACATTCTAGGCTCTGGCCTGCCGTCGTTTGCCGTTAAAATAAAATAAATAAATTGTTTTTTTCGTTTTTCAGCTAGTATAGACATCCACGACATGCGGGTTCACTATCGTTTCCCAGCGTTTACTGAGTTTTGGCTAGTGGCCCTCCTACGGTGGCCAGTGGACCCTCCTAAGCTAAGATTTTCCACCTGGCTCAATCTTCTAGTTACGCCACTGGTTCGAATCGACCAGTTGCTTGAGTATGCCAATTATTGCAAAAACCATCGTAAAAACAATACACTCAAATGTCTTCTTATCAAGTTTAGCACGTCCGGCAAAAGTTTCTAGGGGAATATCGAATTAATTTTCATAGCAATTAATGCTGTCCATGATGAAATTTGTTAGTTACATTTCAGTAGAAAACTTATCCTTATTTCTAACTGAAAATCACAGAGCAGTTTAACCATTAAAAATTGAGGTAAAGGATAACAGTTGCGCGATTATCGCTTTTATGAAATAACATTGAATTCTTGGGCGTGCAAGTTTTCTATTTCAATCCTGAAAATTTTCTTGCATAGAAGATAATGTGATGTATTCCAAAGACAACAAATCAACCATATTTAAACAGTTAAAAGCTTCGTGGATCTTCTTCGATAAAAATTACCAGGATTTTTCAAAATCAGTGTATAGGCCTAACTCTTTGGCAGTCTCACATTTGATGGATCCTCCATGTGTAAACAGCTGTCCAGTGTAATCGCTTCGCCCGCATTCGATAGCAATTCGTCCACCAGCGCCACCACCACCTGTTTCGAACCCATCTCCCCCTATAAATAAACAAAGGAAATTAAAATACTTTTCCATGTGGCAGCATTCATTTCCTAGTGCAGCAGTAGTGAATTGAAAATGAATGCAACAAATAGTTCTCGCAACACAGCGTTTTCAACAAGCAATTTAATCAACTGCTCTGCGCATGAAGTTACCGAGACCTTGGTCTGCGCTACCGGTCGGCTTCAGCGAAAAGCTTGTCAAAGCTTTTACTGTGAAATTCTTTTCAAAGGTTTCAAAAATTTTAAAGTGGTTCTTGCAAACAATTCTGAAAAATTTCAACGACTTTTACAAATTAAAAAATTGAACGTAAATGCTGGAAAAGCGAGTAGGCAAACTTCTCAAATGTGTCACGAAACCAACATTAAAAGCAAAACTGTGCTTTGGTTTACGTTTGATACTTTAAGCACCATAATGCATTGATGAAACAAAAGGCGTGAATGTAAAACTCTTCTTTGTTTTAAAAATAACATCATCACGCTGGCCATGAAAATATACTCCTTTTCCTTCTATATGTATAAAGAAACAAACGGATATGCCTAATGTAAAGATTAGATGGTTGAACAGCAAACCAATCAATGATTTTAAAGTAAACTCTTCTAGAACAGCCTTAGTTTTTTGGGTGCAACGATGATTGACGCTTGGTTTGTTGCTGTAATTTCCAAGCAGTTCAACTCTGCGGTTCAAGACATTTATATAAATGCTATAGTAAAGACTGATTTTTCTCTACTAGTTGTGAAGGGCTTACGCTGGATTATTTGCTATAGCGATATATGTTCATAGCCGCATACGAAAACTCTTAATAGGCGTCCGCTTGTGATGAATTTTCGAAACCTGCCTAAGTTTGTGCGGCTTTCTCAAAGATAACATGAAGGTTACCAAAACGTTTCCATTATCCTTCGAATAAAAAAATGTTATCATTTATCGTGCCAACATTTGTATTGCCGATGAAATTATTTTGAAAAAACTAAAGACTTTTGATTGACCTGTTCCATACTGAAACACCCTTGATACGTTTATTTTTTCTGAAATATTCCACTGACAGTAGACTGGCATCGATGTTTTTCTATGGAGTTTAATTGACGTTCTCCTGATGTTCTTTTGTTTGCATGTTTTTGCACTAAAATACAGCTGCCCTTGCCTGTGCAATCATGCATGCGTCGTATTATAGGGGGGACCATATTGTGCCATTTAGTCGGGATTGTCACGTTTTTTCGGTTCATGTCCCAGCCAGTTGTTTACTTGTTCCAGAAAACCACGGAAGCAACGATTGATTGACAGAAAACGAAGCAGTTCAGGAAAATTTTGTCATCAGTCCAAAACAAGGTCGAGCCACACTAATATTTTTATGACTTTTATACAAAACTTTGAAAATCTGAGGTGTACAACATACCAGTTGGAATAAAGTACAGTATGATGTTCCACATCAAATGCGAATTGCAACGCCATCAAGCTTTACCATTTTGTAAACAATTTTTTCTTTTGCTCTACTCTATCAAAGTGAACGGCAACATGAGAGTTCTGGTGAAATAAATTTTAAGACGTTTTGCAACTAACCAGGCCCGTAACCAGCTTGGGACACCTGGAGGGGCGAAGAGTTTTCTGAGAAGGGCCCAAATTTAGTGAACTACGTCCAATAGATGTAAAATTTTTTTCACGAGGGGCGAAAGATTTCTAGGGGTCTTTGCGCCCCTTGGTTACGGGCCTGCAACAAACTACAATAAATGGATTGGAGCAGAATCACGTTCGCCTTCTGCACAGTGCATGCATGCCTTTTGCTCAGAGCTTTGTCGATTTTGCAAACTTACGAAGGTAAAATTTATAAAAAAGGGTCAAATGAACACGATTTCTAGGTGGAAAGACAAAACATTGCATTTGCTTCTGAAACTGCTACCAAATCTTACTGGTGACAAAAAATGTATACGCCGTTGCTATATCTAAAGTTTCATCATGGAAAAATTAATTCTTGGTTTGTATTTTGCATTGGTTGATATATTTCGTAATCAATTCTTAATCCTGATTAGTAAATAAGCTTTATAAGAAGTGCTATACATCTTACCTTGGACAGCAATTCTTCCGTTCCCATGGCAATACTGGGATTCAAAACGAATACTGCCACCTGCTCCCCCTCCACGACCGTGTGCAGTTGCTGGGGAACCAGCAGCTGGAAGGAGAAAAAATAAAGTTTACTGCACGCTTCAACAGTTTATGCTTCATTCAGCTAGCTGCTAGGCGAACACGCTGCATTGCTACATCAAAGATCGCCATGAAGCTCTTTCCTATCACATGTGGTTACCATTGAGTAATCAGGTCCATTCCATGCAATTACCTTGAAACTCAACCTATTTTTTGGTCCTCGGGCTCTGCTTCTTCCTAGGCGTTAAAAGTGAAATTAATAAATTAGGCAAATATAGATTTTTTCACATCTTCATGTTTTCTATTATCCAAAAACCGTAGTTTGGTTGAAAAAACGCCAATGATATCGTGTATCGCAACAAATATGTGGTTCGTCTTCCACTGTGTTCTTTGTTTATTGTAATTTACACGGACTACCGCAAATAAACACCAGAGACGACACTTTCAAAAATAAATAGACAGTTCAAAATAAGAACTTTGAAAGTTTGTATCAGCTGCGGTTTCGATTGTAATCAATTTGTGATTTGAAGAAAACAAGAACGTCCATTACCACATCTGCAACTACAAAAACAAAAAAGGTGTATACCAATCCATTAGCAACACATTTTTCTAACTTTTACTGCATTGCGAATTAATTCCATCAATACTTTAAAGAAACGAACCTGTCACAATTCCATCAATCTTCACTGCTTTGCCAGCGACAATCTGAATCACTCCTCCTCCAGCTCCTGCTCCACTCCCTCCACCTCCAGAGCTTCCGGGAAGTGTGGGAAAACGAACTCGGTCATAGGCAAGAGACTGTCTTTCATTTAACCACTGGCTGGCGCTCCTGCCTCCTCTGCCACCGTGACTTCCTGCAGCAAAATGAAACGTTTTTCTGAAACAAGTTTTATGTTAAAGAAATAAAGAAAGGCTACCATCTCACATTTTAAAATAGGAAAAATGAACTTCATCAAATATTCCTTCAGCTTTGAACTTTAAGCGTCAATGCACGAATACGAAAGGGAAAACAACCGTTAATGTCATTGTCGATACCACGTTTTTGTTCTTATCACATTGTTGTTTCTTTCAAGTGCTAAATGCAAAAAGTACACTTTTCGTGTAACTTATATTTTTTTCATTTTAGGCTAAGAAAGCTTTAGCATGTTGAAGGTAAAGTATTTGGAGCTGAAGCTCGAAGTCGTTTGGTTTTATGGTTATGATAAACGACATTTTTCTGAAAAGCATTTTTTCCTATATCCGGGTCTCAAAAATGCTGTAAAATTTGCCTTCAATGAAGGTCGAAGCATAAGCGTGAAAGACTGGATGTCTGGGTTGTGGCGATTACCCCCGATCACTGCAAAGTCTGTGGAATCCAGTCGAGTCAGGTCAGCAATTGTGAAATAACATGGCAAAGGATGAAAAATCAGACGAAAAGGAACGCGGAAATTAACCATTCAATTTTAGATATACGGAGATGGCAGAGTAAAAACTATAAAACTATGCAGAAATTACGGTTTTAAGTGATATTTGCGTTTTGAAAAAATGGATGACTGTTTTTCACGAAGAATCCGGAAATTATGTGACAATTCAGACAAATCCCACCTCCACTTTGCACGTAAAACCTTTTTCACAGCCGGTGAGAAAAATCGTGGCAGTAGCAACATTTTTACGGCAAATCGGCTGTTTCCTACTCCAAGTTAAAGGCGTCTCGAGAGTTATTGGTTAGAGGTGGAGATTTTTTTAACTAATACAGCAAAATGATTGCTCACTTGCGAAATTAAAATGTTTTCAACGGAAAATATTTTCAGTGGTTTCAGGAGTGTGCAAGGCATCGGCTGAAACGTCACAGCCGTCTATTCCTCGCTCCAACGGACCGGAGATTGACGTGACCTCTCGCCAGGTTTTTCGAAGCTATTGATCTCAAAAGACATTTGCAGCAAACGGACCCTTTTTGGACGCGCTCCAGGAAACGTGAGTGTCTCGAGTGGCCCCGGAGTGGCTCCGGCAAGTTGTTGATGGTCCTTGCGCCCTTCTTCCGCACGCTTCTGATGACTGAGCGAACGAGTTAAAGGACCAAAAATCTGACGCATGTCATTATGATAAGGAATTTTTGAGCTCTCGTTTCAACCACTTAAATCGCGAAAGTTCCCAGCTGTGTAACGCTGGCTCACGAGCACTTGGACTTCTCTGGATCGCTTAGATTTCCTTCAAAGCAGGGATGATATCAGCAGTGGGGCTTATGTGCGGCAATGCCTTGGGCAATGCGGCAATCGACGTGATCACCACGAACACGAAGGAAAAACTGACTTTGCTGATTGTGAATCTTTTTTTAAACAAGTGAATGAACAAATGAAAAATTGCTTAAATTTACTTAACGGGCCAGTAGAAGCAGAAGTGAGGAGCTGCAGGTTGCAATAAATAAAGCATAAGCATGTGAATGTTACACTAGTAGGTTTTATTGTTAACTGAAGTTGTGAAATGGAATATAAAAGAAGGTCTATTTGGCCGTTCAAGACAGACCAACTGCGGCTGTAGTAAATGTCTATGTGCAATTTTAACGTATAAAATACGTTCGTGGCAAAATTTGTCCAAATTGTTCTTGCAGTGCAGTCTTTCCCTTACGAATAGATCAAAATGAAAACCCAAACCATTCCACAATTTCTTTTCAAGTCAAGTATGCGTGTAATTTGATGTATAAAAAATCTGAAAATGTTAGGTAAAGAATAACGAGCACTTCAGAGCATTCCACAAACTTATAAGCAGCAGATCACAATACATTTAATTATTGTAAAATCCTTGAACAGCTAATAATAATGTCGGTTTCTGCTGAAACATTATGCTGCAACTCACCTCCAGATCCGTAAGAATCCCCGACACCGGGACCGCCAGAGACAAAACCCTTGCCATCAGCAGTTACTACGCCAGTCGAAGTGACATTGAAATAACTGGTTACCTGAAATGTTATATTCGCAAAAAAAACAAGTTGTAACAAACATACTGGTTATAAAGATTTTTTTCAGGCAGTGTTCTATTTTTTCAGCAAATACATCTCATACAACTCATGTCTGAAAATCGCATTTACCTGTGAAAATAGATATGGTTATTCAGGAATCAGTAAGATGGAAAAAGAAAACATTGCCTTATTATATCTGTGGCATCAGCAGACGAAAAAACAATTTTTTAACCGCTTTTTACCGCAGACTTTATCAATCGCGGCATAATTGCTGTAACAAATCTATAAAACAGAGATCGGGGTTAGGGAGAAGTCTCACTGCCGTACTCCTCAATAAGTTGTTGGCTTTCAATTTTGACGATTTTTGAAACAAGTTTAATATAATTTGATAAAAATGATTTTACATCATCACCGAAATAATCTCTGCTGCTGTAGTATAGTAATACATTTTTTAACAAAGGCAAATTCACATTTTATTGATTTCATTGATAGTTCAAATGCATAACGCATGGTGGTTATTTAATGTCAAGGTGAATACCTTCAGACTTGGAGATTGCCACCTCCGGACACAACAAACAGTGAGAAGGCGTGTCAGAAACTATGCGAGAACCTGTTATTTGCGACTAAACAATCAATCCCATGTGGCCGTCGCGCCGTCGCAAGAACTATTTGCCATTTGGGACCAAAGGATGCGAGATCCTTCATCATTCCTTCCTCCGAGCTTCCTTCGAGCCCCTAGAGCCGCTTCGTCTCTACTTTCACGGGTAGACCAGAAGAGGCAGGATCGATGAGAAGAAGCTGTCAATTCCATCGATTTCTCGCACTCCAGCCGCTAGTCGCGGAGCACCACCAATAAACTTACTGGCAGGTCTGGACACACCTCTCGTCTGTGCCCCGTCTCAGCAAGTACCATCGCCTCACAACTCGTGAAGAACGGGGCACACAAAACGAGGAACCGCAAATCCCCAAGGTTCACCAACAAGGAGGTGTCCGACCTATGGAAAGTCCCAACACCTGAGGGAGATAGCATCTCTGCCACCTTGACGCCAGAGGAGCTTGCTACCGCCCGCAAGCACCTGGAGCAAGGAAAATCTCAGGGTTTCGCCTTTTTTCCCTGAGTTTATACTCCACGCCGGGTCAGATCTCAAACCCAGGTTATGCGATTTCCTCACTTTCTGCATGCGCCAACTCAACATTCCAGGATCTGGAGAAGAGCACTAATACACTAGTTGCGATCCCTAAGCCGGAAAATCAATTTGAGGACCCAAAGAGTCATTGCCCTATATCTCTCTATGTGTCCCCTTCAAGATCCTCGAGAGGCTCACCTACGCTCGTGCCGAACCAATCATCGACCCATTGCTCCCATAGGAGAAGCGGGCTTTCGTCACGGGAGGTCGACCGTAGATCAGGTCACCTTACTGAAGCAAGACATCGACGACAGCTTTACGGCGAAGAAGACCGGAGTTGTGTATGTCGGTCCCACAGCAGCCTACGCAACTGTATGGCATCGCGGCCTCATCTGCAAGCTGCTGCGGCTTCGATTGCTGCCTGGCAGACACATGGTCCACATAATCATGGAGATGGTTGGCAGTCGCAGCTTCACTCTTGCCACCGGTACGAACAAGCAGAGCAGGTTACGACGCCTCAAGAACGGCGTCCCACAGCGATTCCGTACTGGCAACGCTTCTCTTCAATATCTATGCCTCTGACTTGTCAACCACCGTCTCCAGAAAGTGCAATATGTATTCGCCGACGGCCTAGCAATCATGCATGCTGATGAAAACTGCCAAGCAGTGGAAGGGATGCTAAGCAAAGACATGGCAACCATAGGTGAATACCTTCAGAACTGGAAGTTCAAGCTCAGCACTACAAAACGTTGCCAATGAACTCTTCAGGCTTTCGCCTGCCATCATTGGCTGTTTGGTCATAAATAAATGAATAAATAAATAAATATAAAAAATTCGCGAAAAAAAGTACATTATTTTGTTTTTGAAAATAAATTTCATTTGTATGAGCTAATTTTTCTGATATTGTTATAGTTTATATAATAGCTTATAGACTTGCAATCATTTTCAAATTTTGACATAACTTTGCAACACATGATGAGTCGCGAACCGTTTTTAAGTGAACATGTGGGACACAGATCGAAAAAGTTCGAAAGCCACTGATTATAATGACAAACAAATTGAGTGGTCCTTTCCGCATAGTGCATGGGAAGGCGATAATAGACATGGCTGAAATCGTGGCTTTGATACACAACAAAACACATTTAACTTTTGCTTGTCACTTCATTTTCCGTCATCTTCTTCTATTTGCGACTGAAAAACATTACTGCTGTTGTTATAAACAACAGTTTGCCAATTACAAACGGTTTGAGCATTTGCAGACGTTAGGCGCTGTTTCTTTTGAGTAAAAATCTCGGACAGATGACAATACTTTCACTAGTGCGTAGCGCTTTTGTTTTGCATGTTTTGTTCGGAGATTCAGAAAACGTTTGACCGGAACGTGTTTGTCCTTAAAGAGATCCTTTCCGATCTGCTTGTTATGTTAGCACAAACTTTCCCACACAACCGTAGCAGCGAATACGAATTGAATATACATGCTTTTGCTGTGTAATACAAAACTGTTGATGATGCTTATTAGCATCGGTCGAGGTTCAATATGGCATCTTTTTCGTTCACTATGCAAGACCTTGATGATTTCAGAATTAGATCGGACTGACCGAAATCAAACTCTTGCCATCTTGATTTTGCTGTTTTTTTTATCAAAATTAAGTGACTCAACCTAAAAACAGTCATCGCAAAAGCATGTCTAATCACGAAAATAACAATTTCGTTGAAATATTAGCATTGCATATTCTCCAAACGCGAATCGATGCCTTTTACAGGGAGGTTCAGTTTGATTTTGACCACACAAAAGATTCGGCTTGAATCGTGAGTGAAAAAAATCTATGCTCTACTAACGACAATAACAGATTTTGTTTTTCAAGTTTCTTAAACGAAAGAAAAACATTTATTGCGGAAAAAATTTAAACAATCCCCAAATTCACTCGTAGTACTTATTCAATACCAGTGACCAGAAGTTTTCTTATAATGTATGTAATAGACTGATTGTTTTGCATAAGCGCTTTTAAATCAATTAAACGATAGAAGAACATATTCAAAAACTCGTCGTCCCTTCCCATTTTCTCACAAGGGCTGCAGTGGCAACCAAAGGCCCCAGTTCGCATAAGATACAGCTAAGCACAAACCAGTTATGAAAAATTGCTTTCGTGACGGAAAACAAGACAACTTGCTTTGGAACAACCAAGGTGAACTGTGCTTTCATTTTGCGATAGATCTAGTATAACTGCACTAAAATGTGTGCTTAGATCAACGTTTTGATCTTTCTACAATGATTTCACAGATTATAACAAAAATAACGTGTTCGTTTACGACCAAAGACAAAATGCATTATATTTCACAAAATCTCTATGTGCTTTGTGCATGCAAATAATCTTGAAATTGTACAAGAATGATCATGCAGAATACAGTAATTTTACCGAAATAAAATTGATGTCGCAAAACCTCACTGTGAAATATATTCAGTTAGTAGTTGGGGGTTTTCGAAACTAGTTCTGGACGTATGCTTTACAGTGAGTTTCACTGAACAAAACCCCAGTTACGCTTTTCTGTTAAAGACTAAAAAGCACCAACTAAAATGTTTTCTCGTCTGGTTAACTTGGTCTTTTCTGTTTTTATTGTTTGGTTTCGTGCAAATGCAACTGCAATTAGATTCTTCGCTTTGCATTTAACGCAAGGACAATATCATGATTAACACACCAAAAAGTATTCATGAAATGTTTAGAACGGTGTTTGGGAAGTTCTCGTTTTTTGCTGCTTGCAACCCGCTATTTTCAAACTAAAACCATATATCGTCGACAAAGATAAAAAACATATATCGTTGACAAAGATCAAAACTGGTGCACTCAATCAAAATGGCGACCGTAGGGTTAGAGAATAACCAAAGCTGGGACAACGTTGTGTTTAATTTATGTGATTCTTTTCAACTATCTCTTTGTCAGCAGTCAGTTTTCATCTCTTTGAACGTAGTTGGATTTATAAAAAGCAATACCAATTATTTGACGAAAATTATGCTCAATTGTTTTTGACATCAAGCACAACTGTGTTGTTTGATTTCAGCCTTTTCATGTACAACAACTAGACGATGTTTTGCCAAATTTTAAAGACATTTTCTTTCACAAACGTCGCGGTTCCCAACACAGCATTATTGGTTGCACTTTTCAAATGAGTTTGATGTCTGCCATTTGGTGAAACAATTTAAACCTTCCAAAGCGATTTTAAATTCACAAGATTTCTGATAGTCGAATGCTCTGATGAAGAAAATAGAAGTTAGAGCAATTTGCAATGTAGCCTTATCAAACGTAAATGAAGAGAATGAGTTATATCAGACATGTTTCGTGATTTGGGATAATACACTCAACAAAAGCCTAAAGATGAAAACAATTGACCTGTGTTTTTTAAAAAGAGATTAAAATTCGAAAACAGCATTTTCAGTAAATGTTTATCAAAAGTTAGTAATGCGATAACAAAATCGTGTATAATTCGCTCTTAGCTCTGTCGAAAGTAAAGTGCGTTTTCGGGAAACAACCATCGAAAATACTAACACTCATGTTGCGTGGATAGTTATATGTCCAGTCCAACAATGTTCACATTTCGTAAGACCTGTTAATTTCAAAGGAAAGTAGCTGTTTCAAAAACTTAATTTTTATAAATTAAAAATGTCGTGCTTCTCCCGCCTCAGTTTTAATCTTCCGAAGGTTTGATTTTAAAGGACGTTTACAAAACCTTACTTTCGATTTTTCGGCTCTTCGGCTTTGCAGCATTTTCCTTGACGTTATCAAGTAACTAATTACTTAATCCCCGCAAAGATGACGCAGTCAAGTTAATCAACAATGTTTTAATGGGAAATCGATTTCACGCAACTACACGCAGGGCCGCAACCAAGGGATCAACCGCGCATTTCCCCCTCAAAATTTTTGAAAACATGTTTAGTTGCTAGTTGCAACAACAAACAAATAATTCCCCCCCCCCGAAAATAGTACAAAAACAAGTTACAATCATTCTGCCCCCAGAAAATATCAGCTGGTTGCGGCCCTGCCTATATCAGCTGGTTGCGGCCCTGCCTATATCAGCTGGTTGCGGCCCTGCCTATACGTATCCTCAGACTTGAAACCTGATAATAAACGCTTACGGATAAAATAGCAAATGCAGAGAAAGCAAGAATGAAGGATTTCATCAATAAGCATTTGCATGTCGATGTAGAGACAGAGTATAAACTGATTTTCATTTGAAAAGATCTGGTAATCGATTCGATTTCGCCACATTTGCGGAGACTAGTAGTATTTAGTATTTTACTTGAATACAGATATGAGTGGATATATTTACCCAGAATGAAAACATATTTGGGTCAGTTCTCTTTAAAGTGTATCGGTCCTAAAGTAAGGTCTGGTATTCCTGAAAATTTGAAATCTCTGTTGCCTTATTCATTTGGAAAACAAGATAAAAACTTTCTTCTATCTTGCCAAAATTTCTACTGATTTTCGTTTCATATGCTTGTCACTTTTCAGTAATAATGTTTCAGTGCCTCTATTCTTCATCAAATCCTTTGATTTACAGTTGCTCACCCCACCTGTACATAGGCATGCTTTTCCCCTCTGCTTTTTGTTATTGATGCTTTGTTTACTCTTTATCTGACATTGATTCAATGCATTGTCTTACTCTTCTTTTATTACATGTCTTCGATGCATTTTCTTACTCTTCTTTTATTATACGTCTTCAATCAAAAATTGATTTGTACTAGCAACAGGGCTGGTGAGCAGTTGACCCATGTGGCCTTTCGCCTTCACTTTGTGATTCAGATATATTGGAACACATCAATTTGCTAAACCTGAATTTTTATGCTTTTTCATTCTCATCAGTATGTAATTAAACCCTGCTCTTTGATGTTGTTCTTTTTCCTCTTGTTGCATTTGTGTTAGTTCGTGATTTGAGTCACAAAAGTGCATGAATAAACCATTAAAAATTTAAAAGCAAAGAATTGATTGGTTACAAAGTGTTTGAGGACATGAATTAGGCTTTACACTGTATGTTAAGCGCAAAACTTGATTTTAGTTTAATTAAAAAATGGATTAATGTTTATATTCCATGTTGATATAGTTTTTTCTTTTAATGATTAGCGGTGCTCACATATGCATTTTGCATTGAATCAACGTTTACAAAAATGAGGGTAAGCAAATTGTACTAAATACAATTTTTCCAATTTTCAATGATTACCGTTTTGAGGTCAGAGTGCGTTTTCAAAACAACATTATTACCTGAATGTTGACAAGCGCGTTTGCAGATGCTAGATCAGGAAAAACAAGAATTCAATTTTGCTGACAATTCCAAAGGCACGCAGCGTTTGCGACCGAACGTATTATTACGTCGGCATGTTTGAAGATACATAAAAGCCTAGATGTTAAAGCAAAGCAATGAGTTATTGCAAAAAAACATAAACAGTCTAATATTTGTCTATCGAAAGGAATCCTTCCACAGTTAAGAATCAGACACTAAGATCTTATGGAGCAGCGTGGTCCAACTACTTTTGACCTACGGGTCATTTTACAAAAACGCGACAACTTCCCGGCTACTTCCAACAAAATTATGTACAAAACAATAGATTCGCAAGATTTAAGACTAACAAGGGAAGACAAGTGAGTGCATCATTGGAATTATTACACAATAACAAACAGCAATTAATTACACACTCTATCAGTGAGATGGCTGTGGTCGAGGCTTCTCTAACACTATCGTTCTTATATCAGTACCAATGTTAGTGGTAGTAAGTCGGAGACTATCGTCCAGTGTTTTGTCTGCCATTCAATTTCTGCTTTTAGATTTCACTTGCTTCATCGTAGAAAATGTATTCTAACACACGTATGTGTTTCGAAACATCGAGAGCATTTTTTAGTGCGAAAACTTTCAGGTTAGGAAATCTATCTTCGCTGACTAATTTCCATAAGCTCTCTACAGCCTAGTCTAACGCCGTTTGTATTGTGCATTTTTATTAAAAGATGTTATACTTGTTCTAATTAACATTACGCATATAACATACACACAACGTCAAATCAATACTGAGAAAGCTCGCGGACCATAAAAATTTTGTCCGTAGGACACAGGCGGTTCGCGGGCCGGTATTTGGTCCACACTGTTATAGAGTATATATTTCGTTTACTACGTAGGCACCATCAGCTCTTATTCCCAATAGAAAATATTGTTCCTGAAATTTGGTTAGTACAACTCTGAAACTTGAAATAGTCCAATCTTTTGCAAATTACTTTAGATACATGGGCAAATAAATTCCACATTTCATAAATTACATGAGGTGCTGTATAGTCTCCAGCATTCTTTTATAACTTGATAATATTCAGAAAGCAGTAAGCCTATGAGAAAGATTGCAACGAGCTTATACTTACTGTACATAAAATTTCGACATCAGTGCATTGTCGTCTCACCTTAACCACTTGGGGCTTAGGAGCGGTCCCTGTAATCGGTTTGCCAATTTCCAAAGTTCCTTCGACAATCAGCGAATCCATTTCCACAACTGACGACGCGGCCGTCCCGAACCAACACCTCTGGCCGTTGTGGATGGTATGGCCGTCCAGTGCCCCATGACTGCAAACGATCTGACCGTTAGATTCGTCCACAGCTTGAAGGGGCTTGACTGCGCAAGAGACGAAGACAGCAATAACCCAGAGGACTATACCGTCCCCCCACTGCATGCTGAAATGCCGTGTTGAAAATGCAATTTGCGAAAGTGCGTTAAAAGTTTTGAATAACTGTTTAGAGGAAAAAAATTCCCCATCAACAACCTGCAAAGAGATAGCGTTAGGAATTTCCTTTTTTTGTTATAGTTCAAACGTTCTAACCTAAGACGTTGTCGAGCCGAGACTCCGCAGTAGAAGTGGAAAACGGTAACGCGTTGTCCTGCTAGGAGAGGCGCTCCCAACCTTTCTCTGACAATGAACCCCTTTAGCATTTCGACAGGCAAGCATCAGTCTTCCCTCTAAGAAAACTTTACACTGAGCAAATCTTTGTTTTAGTGCGCATGCACTTGCGCAACCTTGTGCAATCACAACTAGTGAACCGTTTCAAGCAGTAAATGGTCTATGCGATTTATATACGCTATGAAATTTGAAACGTTGCATGTGCGCGAGAATGATATTTCATTGCGCAAATGGTTTGGTGGCGCTGCGCAATTGCGCAGTTGCGCATCTTAGAGGGAACGCTGACTTAACACTTTCGCTGCCGGGTTAATTCAAGCGGTTCGCAAAAAGCAGCTGTTTCGAACGTGGCTTTGCGGATGAATATCTCCGCTCCTGTTCGCTCTAGCGACTCGGCGAAAATCTCAAAAAACG
>Ga0210059_1001426_pt1 | contig 35895 bp, 23 predicted proteins | sample Ectturendosymbi2_FD_188042 | JGI IMG/M metagenome (GOLD analysis project Ga0210059, IMG submission 188042) | Ecteinascidia turbinata endosymbiont from Florida, USA - Sample 2 (SPAdes) (version 2) | ecosystem: Host-associated > Tunicates > Ascidians > Unclassified | place: Key West, Florida... | reverse complement strand
ATGGTCACACTTGCTCTCCAGACAAACATTCACGTTAGTTACTGACCAGCGATCTGTCGCTTTCATGTTTGACAGTCGACGCCGTTCTAAGATAAAAACTGACAAGATTCAACAGTGGCGTGTGGAACTAGCGTTGTTGTCTTATATTATAAAATATCGTCCAGGGCAGCAAAACGTTGGCCCAGATTCTTTCTCGAGAGTTTTCTGTTCGTTAACACATCCTGAATGCGCATTGGACGAGCTACTTTGCCATCCGGGAGTCACAAGGATGTTGCATTTTGTACAAAGTAAAAACCTGCCTTATTCGACAACTGATGTAAGAAGTGTCAAATTGTAGATTTTGTGAAGAAGTAAAACCGCGGTTTTACCAACCACAAGAAGGGTCATTAATCAAAGCGATGCGACCCATGGAGCGTCTTAATTTGGATTTTAAAGGCCCCCTTCAGTCGAATAGTAATAATAATTACTTGCTGGTTGTGATTGATGAATACTCACATTTTCATTTTCCTTTTGTATTCCCATGCAGGGTCATGACTACGTCAACTGTTATCAAATGTCTGGATCGACTCTTTGCTCTGTGTGGAACGGCAGGGTTAGTTCATTCGGATAACGGCCCTGCTTTTGTATCGAAGGAATTTAAAACGTATTTATTCGAATGAGGAATTGCTTCAAGCACATCCAGTGTTTATCACACCTCTGGAAATGGTCAGGCAGAGAAAACTGTTGGAACGGTTTGGAAGGCCATTCAACTGGCCCTGAAATCCCTAGATCTTCCGTCTTCACACTGGGAAGTGGTCCTTGAAGGTGTCCTGCATTCGATTCGCTCACTGTTGTGTACTGCAACAAATACGACACCCCATGAACGGTTTTTCAATTTCTCACGTCGCTCGTGTTCTGGCGAGTTTCTCCCGTCCTGGTTGACGCAAGTGAGGAAAGCATACCTAAGACGTTTTGTCTGGACTAGTAAAAACGATCCCCTGGTTGATGAGGTAGAGCTTGTAACGGTGAACCTGAGCTACGCCCGTGTTCGCTTCCCAGGTGGACGTGAAGTGACTGTGAACGTGCGGGATCTTGCACCTCGTCCTCAGGAAAGTAGCGTGCCGTGTCAAGATCGCGGACATATCGAAAACGCTGATACTCCTCCCAGAAATCGGGGAGACACAGATGCTTCTCCCAGAAATAGCAGCCACACTGATCCCTCTCCTCAAGTGGACCCAAATGTCAAAGTACCCCCGATTCCCCTTCTTGTGATTCACTCCCTGGTGCCGCTGACGCTGAGAGGAATATATCTGACGATGAAAGGCATGTTGCCTTAAGATGGTCTGCTCGCAGTAACAAAGAGGTACCACCATTGCCATACGGGTATCAATAATGTTATGATATGGCACTTTCAATTTGCGTCCTATTGTCGTGCTTGTTTTGTGCATCTGCATACTGTTATGTGCTTTTGTTTCTGCACTAATATGTTTAACTTCTTGTAATTTAAAACAGCACGAGTGGAATGGAGTAGTAATTAATCATGTGCCTTTGCTCTAGGCGCGACTCTTGGCTTGGCGTCCATTGCCACTGTTTTAATATGAATCGTGGCATCTGTTCTTCTGCATTTTGTGTGAGACATGAGTTAGCTTGTTCGCCAACGTATTTGTTCGTTGCATGTAGTTCTGTTCTAAGACCGTTTAAACTTTGAATACAGTCTTCTATACTGTAGGAGCGTCAGTTCACGTTCTTTACAAACCAAAATGCTAAGAGGGGGATTTCATCTGTGAATAACGGTTAAAGAGGTGCATGAGATAAAAAAGTTGAGAACCACTGAGCTAAGCTTTCCCCCTTGGCTCAAACCTCTAGTTACGCCACTATGTGTCGGGTCAGGGTTTCGGTTAGGGCTGGAAAAGGAAAAAGAAATGAGGTCGAAATGAGGCGGCAAAGAGCTCAGTGGTAAAGTGTCCTCCTCCCAATTGGAAGGTTGAGTGTACGATCCACAGCCACTGAGTGAATTGCTGTAGCGGTCCTTAGACAAGAGTGTTCACCTCAACCGCCCCGGCAAGAAGCACGATTCAGGCTTCGACCTGCCGCCAATTGCCGTCACCAAAAATTCAAAAAAAAGAAAAATGAGGTCCAAGACGAAGTGAACCAAAGGGGTTCCTTAAACTTGCGCTCAACAAGTAGGATTTCTTAGGATTGGTTCAGTATTTGGCCGTAGTCAGATCCTTTGCCCAGCTGCGGGTTCGTAAGTAAATGCGGAAACAGCGTGGCGATCTGGAATTTCCGAATTTATACTACAAGTGGTTGTGACTACGGTTTTAATTCTACTCACACATGTCCCGCAACCTCATAGAATTTTGTATGTATTTTCTATAATGATTCAGAAGCAATCATTTCGTGTATTTCAGCTCATTGCCCCGGAGGTCCAACATTTCTATCAGAAAAACACTTGAAAGAATTTGCAAATCATATTCATTTAGTAAAAAGGATTTAAAACATGAAATTGACTTTGGCAAAGAATTTGCTTCAGAAGGAGAAGAAGCTGCCTATATCACTCGAACAGTTTTTTAATTTACAGCCACCCTACTTAAGATCAGAGGTGGGCATTCGCTACTTCATTAATAGCGTCGCAATCGCTACCGCTATTTGTTAAATTTAATAGCGGCGCTACTGCAGCCGTTCCTGAATAAAAATAGTAGCGAACTATCGCTACCGCTATTAGCTATCGCTCCTTTTGCTGCACTTTCAAAAAAAATTAGTTTAGTTTTACCGGCGTAGGGTCTATTTTGAAAAACCTAACCTTGAAATGTTTTTTTGTAAAAAGTTGTTGAAGAAAACACATGATCTCAAAAAATAGTCATTGAACAGTTATGATATAGGAAAAATTATTTTACAGTGCAGGCAAATATAAATGAAACACAGACTGCAGAAACGTCCATATTTAGCTTGTCAGTCGATTGTTGTAGGCTAGTAATCGCCTTTATCAATGCAAGTTTCGTGCTGTGTGTGCAGTACTCAAGAGAATGGTCAAGCAATAAAAGATTAAATCTGTTTGTCACAGAGTTTAATGCGGGTGTAAATTGAATTAGGCCCGCAACCAGGGTGGGGACAAACCGAGCAATCAAAGTCTCCCACGAAATTTTTACACTTTGTTTTAGATTTTCATAAAAATGTTATGTTGATCTATGTTTCATGTGAAACCCGTGAACAAATTACCAACTACTTTTATTTCAAACTGAGGTCCCTTGTTTCTGCATGGTTCAATTTATTCGTGATTGTAGTTTTGTGCAGAACGTTGGTTATATAGCCTGCGTGCAAAGAATGGTTATTAAGATATTCGAGAGCGAATTGACCAACCACCGTTTCCTTAACATTCCAGTTTTTGAAAGTGCAGCCTGAGTGTTGAATGCTTTACTTTCAAAGGTGTGCAATGCGCATTAAGCAGCCGGCATCAATTCTAAAAAATAAACCTAACATCAACAATTGAAAGCTCTCGATTTACTGTAAAAGCTTTCGAGGAATCTGCTGACAGGTCTGCTTTTATGTTTTTGCGATGATTTAAACTTGCACATATCTGTAGGCCTATTCAAGTTACGGGTCCCCACACAGGTGACAAGCAAGCAAATCAGTCAACCTAATTATTTTTATAGGACATCGATTTCACGTACCACTGCGCATCCACAGTGCTGAAATCTTATTCATATAAAATATCCTATCATAAATTTCTTTTATTGCATTATGAAATTAAGTTTCCTTGTCAGCACATTCAATGCCCATACGTACTTTTAGCAATATCTGAAAAACTTTCGCATGAAAATATGCAAAAAATTCTAAGAACCACACAGAATTTATTTAACAAATGAGGAAAATCAAAGCCAAGCTGCGACAAAGCAGTTCTTTTTCTTATGCGAAGTTGTGTCATCCAAAGTATGGTGTTACATTCGGACAACGATCACATGCAAAAATCGACATCATATGATTTGCAGCTTAGCGTATGGAGGTGAACAAAATTTTAGCAAGATCGTGATGATAAAAGAAATCAATCATTTGACGTTGTGTGGCTGTGTCACGTAAGAATGTTAATCAAATAAAATGTTTTTCTTGTTTAGCCCAGGCGATGACCACTTGCAAAAAAATGGAATCGTGTAATTTTTACCTAAACACAAGGAGGCAAATAAATTTTCAGCGAAATTGCAATGATAAAAAAAGCTCAACTACCTGACGGTTGGTAGGCTATGTCAGGTTTAAACGTAAATGAACCAATATTTTCGTCAATGTTAACTTTGCGTGCAGAGTTAAAAGAAATAAAATGTGAGATTCGTTGATTCAAATTATGTTCAAGCAAACTCACGATAACAAGTGTAACGCAAAGTGATTTATCCATCATCTCAAAGGGAACACTTTCCTGTAATTCCCCCAGAACGTTTGGTTTTCAGAACGGGGCGGTAGGAGATTGAGCGGAGGCGCTGTACCATGCTCGGAAACCTAAACCCTCAAGTGACCCGGGATTTGTGATTTGGCAACGTCCACAGATTATGTGAACTTTTTCAGCAGTTATCACTGATGTTGAAAACTAAAAATTATTGTGAAGCAATAAACATAGCGATTGTGCGCACAACGCGAGGTTTACAGTAGAAAAAGTTTTGGTGTTTGGCAAAGTAGCCTTGTTTGATTTTTGCTGAACAGCAGAACTTTGAATGAGTAGCAGAAAACAAATATAATGCGCTTTCGGTGCCTCGTTTAGTGAAAGTCTAAAATTCTTCAACGGAAATAGTTTCACACAGGAGACAGCTTTTCTTATTGAGTGGGAAATTACTGACTTGGAGTACTGGGGAATATCTCAAATTAAGTCCGATGTCTAGAAGTATTCTTTTTACAACACGAAGTAACGCAGATGTTTCGAAATGTTTCAAGTGAAGAAAGAGGGGAGCAAACAAAATATATTGGTGAGTGATTTCAGGAAAATGTTTCCAAGAAAAATATCAAAAGTACAACTTCATCGGCGAAGATTGCAAAACAAAGTGCGCAAAAACTAGAAAGTTGGTGCACAACGTTAAAAGCATGACAACTTCAAACATTTGAATGTAAATTTGTTCTGCGCGTTGGATTCATTGCAAAGGCTTACTGCTCAATGTCCAGTGTTGGTTTGATACACTGTAATTAACATGACGAGATGTTTCGGTTCAAAAAATAAGCGCAACCATTTAGTAGGTTTGCTTACAAGCAGTGCAACCCATGGAATATAAAAAAGCTTTGCTTTCTATGCGCGTTAATGCTAAGCCGTAAAAAATTGCATTTTCAGCTTGGTTGGTTTTGAAGAGCGTTTTCCAAGGTGCTTAGGTATATACAGGCCCGTAACCAGGGGGGGAGAAGCCCCCCTAGAAAATTTTTTGCCCCTCCTGGTGTCCCAAGCTGGTTACGGGCCTGGGTATATAACAGCTTCCTTGCAAGTAGGAGGGTAGCCCAGCGAGACCGTTGAACTGTAACATTGTATCAAAAACATTTCGATTTGGGCAAAACACGTAGCGCAACAACTGATTACGTTACTTGAAAAGCAACAGTGGATGTCTGTAATCGCATATAGATTATGTTGCTAATCATTGACATCGCTTAGTAGACAAACTGGCGATTTTTATTCAACGTTGATGTGCATTTTTTTGTTCAGTGAAACGTTTGGCTTTTCACGTGTGCAAAATTTTTGTTGCTGGGCTTGTGAACGTTGTAAGCATCTAAGGAAATGCAAATGGTAATGAAAACAGATAATGCTATCATTAAGGTGGAGTAATAACAATGTCATTCGCGGTTCTCAAAGACCATAATTTTTTCATAAGCGTAAAGTCGTCAGATTAGAAAAAAGGGAATTGTGTAATCGTTGAGTTTAGTTAGCACAATCCGAGGCACAAAGCTCAAAGAGAAGACCACTGCAACCACGCTTACGAAAATAGCGTTTCCCCATTAACTGCAATGTGAAAGAAAGGCTGTGACACCTGTAAGAGAAAGAGCGTGCGATGTAACAGAAAAGCGACATTTCATTACAAAGGTATGTTACAAGAAGTTTTTCGTGCTGGTTAGAACGAAATTAAATACGACTACGTAGATTCCAAACAGCATTTTTATCTACAGTATCATGTTGCAGCAACAGAAAACAGACATGAAACCACTTTGCAAAAACCAAACGACACTTAAAGCAGTGGCGTACCTCGGGTTTACCACGCCTGGGGACAAGCTCAATTTAAGTGCTCCCAGTCCGTTCGTAGCAGCATAAAATAAAAGAAACACTGCAATTTGATGCTTTATTTCAATTATCTAATTCCAAGGACAAAGTTTTCTTGCCTTTGCTACTGAAAATGTATCGATTATATTGTCAAAAAGCTAAGATTTAAATGTGTCACGTATTTTAGCCAAGAAAATATCCAACGCCAGTGACTCTCTGTAAGAAATTTTGCTAGCAATTTTGTGATCAGAATTTCGATAATCAAGTCTGTGGAGATGCTCAGTTTATAGGTGGAATTAGATAAAACACAGGTAGCAGACGAAGCAGCGGTTGGGCAAGGGTCAGTGAAGGTATTGAGGGAAATGCAAATTTACAAAAAACACAAACTTCTTCACCAATATGTTTGTTTCTGTTAAGCAACAATGTTGACCTCAAAAATAATAACAGAGTGTAGGACACCATTCTGAATGTTGTGGGTGCGTGAATAGCTGCAATAAATTTGTTTCAACTAGATCTTGTTAACCATGAAATTCCCTATGATACTGTGATGAAAAGTTAGCTCCGCCCCCGTTGCCTCCCTTTTGAAAGAACAGAGGGAGCAATACCCCCGCTTTCCGTACGCCCCTAGGAGTACCTGAAAAGTACACAAGTATGACTAATATACTCAACGCTGTTGCCCATTTGCAATCAGAAGTTTTCAAAAGTAGTCAGGATTTATTTATACATCTCACAAATAAAAATCATCATAATTACCTTCAGAATCACATCAAATCCATTTCAACATAAAGTTTGTCAAACCATCAAAGATCAAATAATTTCCTAACATCAGATCTGTTGTCGTAACAACTATTAGGGCTTATCGCTGCTCTAAAAGCATGCGCAGTTGCATGCACTGTGAATGCTAGATTCCTGTCCATTGTGACGCAACAATAGAATGGGACGAAGTGGGAAAGTTCGCAAGCCTGGCTACCTCAGAGCATCGTGACGCATCCGTCAGTCAAACCACATGCGGGCGGTGGTTGCTGGAGACACAAGCGACGCCTTTAAAACGTCCCTAAGGTTCGTAATTGCTCCCTTTGCAAACCTTGGTGATCTTGATGAGATTTTGCAACTGGGTATCAGCGACTGGCATTCGACATTTTGTAAACCGCAATTACAGTACTCGCATCCGCTGACATTCGACATTTCGTAATTCTTACGTGACATTCCAACCTCAATTTACGCCCTCAAAATGCTGCGCCAGGGGACAGATGTCTCCCGTTCCACCTTGGCTGCGCCACTGTCTTCAAGACAGAATCATAAGTTTGCTTTAAGTTATGCATACAGCCAAATATCTTGAAGTCGAAGCAAGCAACAAAAACTGTCATACTGACACAATCAAAACAAAAACCGTAGTTGCACATGCAGCGACATATTGAACCCAGTGGCATATTTTTACAAGCATTCAATTTAGTCATACGCAGCTCTACCGGTAGCAGTAGACAATGCTTCGAACCCCCAGCTGCTTCAAAGTTTGTCGCTGATGCTCAGTTTTTACCGAACTAACGTGGAACCTATTGATCAGGTCAAAAGCAACCTGAGCTAAATCTTTCCTAATGCTGCAAGCTTACCGCAAACAAATCATCCAAAATCAGCGCAGAACAGTGAGAAGAACAGTTACTACCAACGTGTGCTGACAGAAGAGCTCTTGCGAAATTTTGCCTTTGGCCACTACTCACGCCAAAGTAGCGAATAGCGGTAGCGGTGAAATGGTGATAGCTCGCTACCGTATCCGGTTTTTTTTAAGAAGAGCGACGCTCCCACTGACGCCACTGGAAAATTAGCTCTCTACAGTAGCTCGATATTTTAGTAGCTCGCTACTGCCCAGCTCTGCTTAAAATCTACGTTTGATTGTTACTGGTAGCTGTTACTCTTCTCGTCACCAGTGCTTCATGTGCTATGTGTGGCGGCCAGAAGATGGTGCCATATGTAAAAAATGGTCACCGCCAGATGATGCCATGAGTCCAAGTCACTGTGATAGTCACCACAAGCGAATTATCGTAATTCTCTTATCCCTGTATAATGATAGTGCAACCTCGTAGTAGTAGAGGGAGCTCAGTGAGGGAGTTCAATTGCTGCTGGTTGCTTTCCTGTTAGTTAATGCCCCGAATTGCCATCTTTCGCTTGTGCTTGCCTCAGTAGTTCAAGGCGATGTAGTCAACTGCAACAAATTGCTCCCGATAAGGGACCTGAGAGAAAGGCCATAAGCCCCTCTCAGTAACATCCTCCGTTGAAAATCGTGTTGAACCAAAGGGTAAGGGTCGAACTTGTAAATTGAGAGTTAAAGTGTGGATTATAAGTGATAGAACTTCAAGCTAATGGAGAGAGAACTGATGTGGCGACCAGAAGATGGTGCCACATGTAAATAAATGGTCACCGCTAGATGGTGCCCATGAGTCCAAGTCACTGTGATAGTCACCACAAGTGAATTATCGTAATTCTCTTATCCCTGTATAATGATAGTGCAACCTCGTAGTAATAGAGTGAAATCAGTGAGGGAGCTCTATTGCTGCTGGTTGCTTTCCTGTTAGTTAATGCCCCGAATTACCATCTTTCGCTTGTGCTTGCCTCAGTAGTTCAAGGCGATGCAGTCAACTGCAACATATGGAGAGATCTAAAAACATTGAACAAGTTACTAATCCCTGATCTAAATTATGGAGATAATAGTTATATATTTCATTTATAGCTAATTCGGTAGATGTCCCTTCTCGAAATCCATATTGGCTTGGAGATAATAACTCATTTGTCTCAATATAAGAATACAATCTGGAATAAAGAAGTTTTTCGAACACTTTATTGATTGCAGGTAATATAGATATCGGTCGATAATTTGAGCAGCATTCTATTGATCCTGATCTGTGAATCGGGATAATTTGTGCAATCTTTAAATCATCAGGGTACTCACTATCAAGGATGGATGTATTGAAAAGATCTGCTAAGAACTTTGAAATTGTTGTACCAGCTAGTTTAAGGTATTTGATCAGTATATCAACTATAGGAACTGCTTTTTCTGCAGCCAAATTACTTATTACTTTTTGCATTTCTTCTGGGCAGGTGGGAAATAAGAAAAAGGATGTCTGAAGGTTTGATGATTGAGAAGTCGTTGGTGGGGCTAGAATTGTTTTTTCTATTCGGTTAGCTAATTTTTCTCCAGTGGATGAAAAATATTTGCTCAATGTGTTAGCAATATCAAAGTCAGTAGTAGCTGATGATCCTAGTTCGCTTTGCACCTTGTTAATAACGTTTGTTTGTTTCTTTTTTTTGTTGAGTATTGCATTGATAGTAGACCATAATTTTCTCGAGTTGTTACCTTTTTGTGCTATCTGGTTTTAAAAATAAACCATCTTAGCATATTCAATTATGTGGTTCAACTTATTGCTGTGTTTTTTATATTTGTTCCATTTATTGCTATTAGGTTTATCTAGATTTTGAGTTTTATGAAATAATTTGTTTTTTTTTTTATTGATTTTCATATGCCTTTAGAAATCCATAGCTTCCGGTGCATTCTTTGTTGCTTCCTTGACATTATTTTGAGGGATGCATGTTTGTTTAGAGTTGTTTCAAATAAAAGTGCAAATTTAGAAAAAGTTGTGTTAACATCTTGCATTTGCCATGTATTAATATTCCTTTGAAGTTCATCCAGAAAAGCTTCAGTCTCAAATAGTGTAGTATCTCTAACATATAGCTTTTTACATTTTAGATATGACTTGGTTGGGGGCATGATGCAGAATATTGGGTAATGGTCAATGACATCTCATTTGCAGATTCCTGAATGTATGGTAATTCTAGATTCATTAGTGTATAGATGATCTAATAAAGTTGAGCTATGATCAGTAATTCTTGTTGGTTTATTTATCAGGCAGTGGATACCATAACAGTTTGTGAAATTATTAAAATCAGCCAATGAACTGTTTGAGTTTATCTTCAGTAAATCTATATTAAAATCTCCAAGAATAAAATATGGGCAATTACAATTGGACAGCTTGTGTAAGGTACTAAAAATTTCATCTTGGAAAGCTAGGAAATTACTATTGGGATGTCTTTATACTACCCATACCATAATTTTTTACCATAATTTTACTTGACTATCAACAGCCTACTAGTCTCTGTGTCAATATGGAATAGGTGGTCGGATGTGGAACCATTTCGCTTTCATGTGAATTGCACTCACTTTCGTGGAGTTGTTTTCGTTCATGTGGGGTCGGCACAATTGTGTGCGAAATATAGTGTTCCATTTTACATGTGCAATGCCGTGGAAGTAACATGGTTAGCAGAGAATATTCGGCGTAGTAATACACGTGTGTGATTGCATCTGCAGTGGCGTTAGGTGGTTCCAGTGAATAATAACGCTAGTTCATATTTAACGATAATCACAAGTCTATATTTGGTTTGCCAGGGTTAATCATAGCAACTTAATCTTCAAAACACCGAAAAATCACCATGCAAAAAAGACATTTATGTTGTTCCCCCTGCTTGTTTCTTGGCACCGCTGTTACCCCCCTTATAAATTCTAGGATTGCCACTGCCTCTGGTTGACAGCAGGGATGAGCGGACTGTCAAATTTTGCGATCCAGATCCAGTCCTCAATTTTTAACTGTCCAAGTCCAACCGCAGTCCAAAAGATTTTTCAAAATGAAAAGCCCAACTCCAAATGAAGTCCAAAAATAGTTGAAATATGCAGCTTTTTCACAGCAAGAATGGCCCATTTTTTTTCCATTAACTCAGTCCACATCCGGTCCTGATCCTAAATTTTGAAGAGATTTATTGCCGGTGTCAAGCGAAATTTCTGACCTCTGCGAAATTTCTGACCTGTTATTGTTTTTCAGTTATTTTGCTTCTCAGAATAAAGAAATAAAGCCTGGCAATTAGTTTTTTGATGTGTGTTGTGCAAATTAAAACATTTTGGTTAGATGTCAGGTACCCACAGCAAGTTATAGCGCATGAAGAACTGTAACCATTGAAAATTTTCGGACTTTGTCCTTGACCTTAATTATTTTTCTTTTTCTCAACCTAACCCAAACCCTAACACGACGTACTTACCTAAACACGAATTCCTCAGCTCTAATAATCAGGTTTATCAGCGTATTTGGTATGGAGAATATTACTCTGTGCATGTGTACATGGTGTCAAGTCAGAAATTTTGCAAGTCAGAAATTTGGCTGGACACCGGATCCAATTCAAGCTCAAGAAAATATGCAAAAGTTCAGATCCAGTCCAATCCAAGTCCGGTCCAATGGTCATCTCTGGTTGACAGCATTTTTTCTCGTTTTTTTCTGCGGCTCTTGGTGGTTCTTATCGGTATTTTGTGACTGTACTGTTGACGGCAGCTGACCTTCCAGCGATTGGCAGCGACTGAGTCTCCGCATTCTTCCTGTAGCCTAGTGAGTTGGTACCAGCCTTGTTATATCTGAGGGAAAGTTTTAATCGAATTTGGTGAGTGCTTGTTAGTTGTTCTTCTGTTCTTTAGCCTAAGCCTATCTGTTTTCGTATTGCTAGAAAATACCACGCATTTCGTAAGTAAAGTAAGCCTTAATAATAATAGGCTAGTTAGTAGTTATATATACCGTACAAGTATGAGAATGAGATTATATGACCACGAATACGATAAGCGTCAGATCAGTCCGTGACTCACTGACTGTGTATTACCTACTATTTCAGTGTGTATTGTATTCGATGTCGCTTTGACTTCAAATATCTATGTATGAACTACTTGTTCTCTGGTCTTGTTGTGCAAACAAGTGGAATTTGTTCAACTCATGTTTTTGTTCATTCATTCTTTGTGATTTGTACCAACCATGTGATATTTTCCATGACTTACTCACTCAGTCACTGCAGTGCGTGTTATGTGTATTATAACAGACACACTGTACAAGTCTTCCTTTCTAATGGGGGTTAGTCGTCTTTATCTGTCTGTCATTTGATATTTATTCCAACTTGTATTTTGCATCCTAGGCCCTAATGTAATTTTACCAATTGGCAGTGGCTTAGATATGCCTGTGGATCTTCAAATTTGGAAACTTACTAATTTTAATACGCCACTTGTGACGTAACAGTAATAATGCATGACCAGAATGCAGTAGGCTGGTAGAAACAAACTAAATGTAAAAGATAAACCCTAAACCTAACCCTGAACTTAATCCTAACTGTAGCCCTAACCCTAATCCTACCTAACCCTTAAAGATCATACATAAGCCTAAAAAAAAGTTTTAAAGAAAGTAAAGTCAGCAAGAGTCGAACCAAAAAGCAATGGCATAGCCGCTATAATGCACAACTGCTACACCATGAGACCCACGCCATTTGAATGACTAGCTGACCCTTTTATCTGATTGTGTCAAGCCAGGCGTATCTGCAGTCACTTCCAATGTAATATCATTTGCAGTGTCAAACTCAAACAAATGTATATTAAACTCAGTGTGTTGTTCTCTCCACATGTGTCTCATCATGATAACTATGTGTACAGTACATAAGCATGCACTCAACTGTAAATATCATTTGTGTGTTAGTATTTTATCACCATGTGTTGTCTTTTCTTTCCGCGTGACTAATGATAGTACTGAATTGTAGGTTTTGTTGCAGGGTTGGTAGACTGTAGTAGATAAACTCATGGTCTTTCACCAATCCTTGGTGGCAAAGGAACTCAGTCATTACTTGTGTAGAACTTTGCTCTGTAGAACTTTGCTCTTAAATTATGCTATAACTTCTGTATTAGCATCTATATTCTGCATAATGTTGTATGAATTATTGACTGTGTGAAAAACAATCTTATTGCAAAATACTACTGTATTTTACAGGCCAAAAGGTGCACTGGATTATAGGGTGCACTTTAGATTTTTGAATGCTAGCTGTTCTTTTTTCATACATGAGGTGCACCAGCTGATAAGGTGCAAAATGGCAGATTACATATGAAAGGGAGTCACGCATGCCTAAGGTTAATCCGCTAGACACGAATAGAATAAACTAAAATTTGTATGTGTTTTTGTTAGTATGTTTACAAAAAAAAATCGTAACTAGCAATTGAATAAATAGCACCATTTACCATACAAAATTGGTCTTAGAATAGGTGATAAAACATAACCAGCTCCATACATTAGGTGCACCGCATTACAAAGTGAACTTAACGATTTTTGAGAAAATTGAAGGATTTTAAGTACACCTTATGGTCTAAAACATACCGTACGCCATTCTCTTAGCAATGGAACAGTGAAAGATCTTGTGATCACCTCATCTAACTGCACCATTCTTGTCATTCTACCATGTGTTAAAACTTACTGACATTGATACTTGATAGAAAAAAATAACATAAGACTTGATAAAAAAAGAAGCAATACGCAACAGAAACAAAAACAAACACAGACAAATATTCAGGCACACAAGTTAGACAAAAAATGGACATAAACAGATATAAGAAACAACAATACTACCAGCACAAGTTTTTTTTATGATGAACAATGTGAAGGTTTTCTTATTCGTTTACTGCAACATGTATGTGAACAATATGTAGCCTCACGTAAACTTTATAATTTACACTTACCACCAGGATAATAATAATACAATACAGTTGATCTTATTGAAGTATGGATTTTGTATTAATTTTACCAACTAATCTAATTACAGTAGCCTAAACATCCTCAATGCAAACTGTAAAGGATTGAAATGAAGTAGATTTTATGTGATTTGGGACCAGATCTTAGGGCCAATAATGTAAACCCAAACTATGGGTCGTGACCTAAACAAGGGTTGCAAAGGGTCAAAAAATGAGTCAAAAAATGGGTCGCGCTGAGACAATCCAAAACTGAATTGTGTATTTTCAACGTCACCTGCTTGTCTGTGCCTCTTTGTAGCGTATAAGTATTTAAGAAAAGAGTAGATTTCTGACTTTGAAATGGAATTTAGCAACTTACTGCCAAAAGTCACCTATACAATCAGTATTTTTTTTAATACAATGTTTGCGTCTTGGGTCATGCAGTGTCCACCAAACTCATATTTGGGTAGCCCCAAAAAAGTTTAGGAACTACTGATGCTTACCCCAGTAATTTGTGGGTCTTTCATAGTTTAAATCAAGGCAAGAAATCTCCAGTTTAATTTGTGTTTTGATCCAGCTTAGAAAAGTGCTTTAAGAAAAGGGTTGGTAGTTTTCTGTTGTGATACTGAATCATAAATTTACCAATTTCTTGGCTAGTTGACATATTTTTGTTATTAACAATCTTTTGGAAGGTGGGTTAGAGCTGCAGTTTAATGATTTCTATTTAAAGTTTATGTTAATAAAAGGTGTTGCTGATCTTTTATTTTTGTGAAATTATTAGCATACTGTTCATACTTCTGTATCAGAGTATGACAAAATAATTGATTAATTCCCTCATTAAATAATTAATTATCTACTTTTTGTCATTTTTAGACCATGGCTTTTGAACCAGAAATGCCAGAAAGCTAGTGAAAGGCTCAAAAGACTTGGTTTATAGCCTAGTTCCAATAAAAAACTTGAGTCAACAATTCCAAAATTCCCTTTGACAGTTGGGGCCCAGGGCCAGGTAACCAGAACCAAAATGGCCTAAAACCTACACTACTTATGACATTACTCAAAAAAAACTCAAATCAAAAACTTGCCAATTTTTTTCAATGCAATCTAGAAGATTTGTCATGTCTTTTGAGGGTTTGAATAGCTTTCTAGCACAATTGCCTGATGAGTTACAGAGTTGCAAAATGGCAGGAAATAAGGACGTTTTAAGTATGAACATTTCGTACACTGGCGCCAAAGGTGTTAATGTCATTAGGACCACACTGTGACGTCATGCTGCCAACAGAATATTCCAATGCACGAGTGCCCATTTTATAAATTTTGAAACCAAGACTTTCTATATCATTTGATGGTTATATTAGGTTTTTAACCCTATTGAGTCATGAGTTCTGAATGAAACTGTTCAAGCCACATAGTGCCTCGCATGGGTGTAAAAGGGTTAAGTAAGCACTGAAGAAAGTTCTAATTATTTTTAAAACACACATTAACACTTTGAGAGCCGGGGTGCGATATATTCATACTTCGATTTCGGCCTAAAACCAGCAGTTGTCGGTTGCCTTACCAATGCCATAGCTCCTCCGTCGATTGCGCTAAAGAGCTGTTCAAGGGCTCAAATGGATCACCCAGTGTTCTAGTCTGCACTCGAAAAACATTTTTGGTTGGGGGTTGCAGATTTTTTGTCAGTGACGTCATAAGTGAAGTAGTTTTTGAGCCATATTGGCTCATGTTACCTGGCCTAGGGCCCAACCACTAAGCCAAAGTATTTTGCTGAAGTTTTCATTGGAAACTAAGCTCGAGTCTGAGTCTTTTGAGCCTTTGATTGGCTTTCTATTGTTTCTGGTTCAAAAGTTATGATCTAAAATAAACAAATTAACTAATTATCAAATATATTTATTATTTTAGATCATAGCTTTTGAACCCGAAACCCCAGCAGGTCATCTAAAGTATCAAAAAACTCGGATTGTAGCCTAGTTTCTAATAAAAACTTCAGCGAAATACTACCATCTAGCGGTTTGGGGCCAGGCGAAGTGGGCCTAGGTGGCCTAAAAGTCCTCCACTTATGACGTCACTCACAAAAAATCTGCACTCCCCAACCAAAAAAAATTTTTTGGAGTACAAGCTACAAGACTTGCCGAGTCTTTTGAGCTTTTGACTGGGTCTGTAGTGCTTATCAGACCGGAGAAATTCCCATGCAAAGTCACAAGCGATCTTGCTGTTTTCTCACAAACCGCTTGAATTAACCTTGACTTGAAAGTGTTAACACCTTCAGTGCTAGGTCGATTTAGCTATATATCCCATATTTTCACACCACGTTTGTAACTCAACTCGCCAGTTGATTGTGCTAGAGAGCTGTTCAAACCCTCAATAGACTTGGCAAGTCCTCTAGTTTGCAACAAAAAAAATATTTTAATTTTGGGTTTTTTGTGGGTGATGTCATAAGTGGGATATGTTCAGACCTTTTTAGCTGAGGTTATCGGACCCTGAGCCCTAGCCAAAAGAGGGAAGTGTTTTGCTCCAGTTTTTACTAGAAAGTAGGCTAGAGTCCAAATCTTTTGAGCCTTTTATCAACTTTCTAAGGTTTTTAGTTCAAAAGCTATGGCCAAAAAAATTGAATTTAGGTAATAATTATGCAAAAATAATTGGTTTGCCCAAATTTAGTTATTTTACCCTAATGTTTGGTTTGTAGGCTTTGTTTGGCTTTTGGCTTTAAGATTATAAAAATTTTAGGATATTTCATAGCTTGATATAATCTGTTGCAAAAACTAAGGTGAAAGCTGTTTGTATTTATATAAATTGTTGATGAGGCATTTCGGTTACCAATTTAAAAGTTGTAAAATAGGTTTACAAAAACGTTAGGACATTTCATAGCTTTTGTAACCTGTTGTAAAAACTGGGGTCAACGCTGTTTGTATTTATATAAGTTATATACTGATGAGGCATTTTATTTGTCAATTTAAATTTGTAAAATTGTGTAATGGAAAGTATTCATTCAATTATTCAAGACAGTAATATATAATCATTTTCTAAATTATTTTTATTGCAGAAATAGATCAGAATTCATGATGCTGTCACGTTTGCTATTTACACCTGGTAAGTTGGCATTTTGTTTGCATAGAAACAAAAGTGTTTGGTAGAAGCAAGTATAAATTATAAGTGATTTACCCTCTTACAATGCACTGTTATCGGATTTGCGTTGGATTGAGAATCCTATAAATCACTCAAGCACGACCGTGAGCATCTCACCGAGCTGTTTGAGCACGCATTGTTCCAACCATACCTGGTTCAGCAAACCCAACTAGCGTCACAGGTAGATTGAGAATCCGATAATAAGGGATTCGAGCGGAAAAGAGGTTGGGTGGTTTGTATTAAGTCTTGTGTAACCTTTTCTGTACTTGTTTGATGCTACCTAAAACCACTACTGTGGAACAGATTACCCTATTCAAGCTTACCTGTAGCAAAAATGACAGATTAATTTAATAGTTTTTCCTGTAGGCTAACTACACCTAGTTAGGGAAACAATCAGCAAAATTGAATTGGTTGAGCAAACTGGAAGACCATTCGCTAGGTCACAAGACATCAGATATTGGGCTTGAAGGACTATTACCCCAATACTGATTAGGCCTAATAGGTTTTCATTACACCTTGGTATAGCAGAGTGATTCAACCTTTGTGCAAAATATGTAGCCTAATATTGGAAGTGGATGACTTCAGTATGGGCTACACTTTGACCTTTCTATCCCAGTTATGTGGCTGTGTTTTCCCTAGTTCATAATGAAACACATGGTGTAGCATAAAATGTGGCATAAAAGGTTGTGGACTAGGCTACAGTTGCAATTTGATGAATTGCAGTAGCCTACCTACTGTTCATAGGTTACTACTTACAAAGTGCTGAATCCTCATATTTGACACTCTGTTGTATTGTACTGCAGAGAACAGACTGGTTAATGATTGTGACTGAAATTGCCACTTACTAACACCCATTTCCTGCTCTGTAGATTGTAGAAGCTGTTCAAATTCCATTAAAGTCACTTGAAGACTGCAATTACGATGCGATGCGGTTTTCATGACCTCATCGCCCAGCAATTCTCCACGATTTTCTCTGCTGGCTGTTATTTTTCAGACAACGCTAAATAAAATCACATCTCAATCATTCCAACAACACCTACAAAAAAGCACCTTTGTGTAGTGGAATCAGCTTTCACCTTTTCATTTTCACTTATTCCCCAGCTTTTGCAATACCATAGGCCAAGCGCATGAAGCAAATCTCTGAATCCTTGCAGTGTAAAAATGCTCCAATATTGAGTTCGCAAGTGCGTTCACGAAGGTAAGTCAAGGGCGACGAATCGCTCACGCGTCAATCCTATAACAGTGCAGTGTAAAGTGGGTAATTGTGAATACCATAGGTAATTATTTTTCTTCTAATTTTGGTTTTGTTTACTTCATGTAATCTGTTGAATCAGCTTGAAAGTAAATTGGATTTTGCATTTTGACACTTGTTATTCTTTTGACTTAGTGCTGAATAAATTTAATTTTATTCAGGGCGAAGCATGTTGTCCAAAGATGTACCAACTTGCTTGCGGGTTGTGTATGCACAGCGGCAATTCAGTGCAGAAGTTGCAACTCAAGGACAATCAGAACAGTCGGTAGCTTCAACACACAAATACAATTACCCAGTAAGAAGAATGTTATCTGTAATTAATTCCTAGATTTTCATATGTCACAGTGGTCTTCACAAAACATCTTCAGCATTTCATGTTTTCTGTTCATGCCAGAAATAAGTTTTGAACATCACAGAACAGTAGTTCTCAAATTTTTTTGAGCGCAACCCAAATCCAATTTGGTGAGTGAACACCTTGCAACCCAAGCCTCAAAAAGTATCTAAAAGTAATGATTGTGTGGATAAAAATTTGTAGTAAATTGCTAAGTTTGCTTTCAATGTCAAGAAATCTACTACTTTCTCAAGTAACCATGCTACAGACAGACATAGACAAGCATTAAAGATATGCAACTCAGGTTTGGATTGCCGCATGCGACCGTTTTTCATATTTCACAACCTTTGTGTGAGTCGCAACCCATACTTGGGAACCATTGTTATTGAACAGGGGTGTGCAACTTGTTCAATAGAAGAGTCATTTGCAGAAAATCAAAAACACCAGCAAGCCACAAAATCAGTTTGTCAGTACAAATACAGTCGCGCTCAAAAGTTTTAAGACCACCTGCCTAAAATCTGGATTTTTGCAACAAGTTTAGAAAATCATCTCATTTGTTTTGTAACATTGCTTTTTATGTTGGAAGAACATTGTTACATAACTGATGCTTCTATTACAACCTGAGGTAAGCTTTTTAACAATCTGGTTGTCTTGGAAGCAAGAATCTTCAAAATTATCTCAAGTTTTTCTGCTGAAAATATGGACAAAAAGGCAGGTTTATCAGGTGTGGACAGGTCAATAATATTGTACTGCATGAAGAGGGGTACTCAAAAATGCAAATATCTGACATAATGAAGTTCAGCAAGACTGCAATCCATCAGGCAGTCACCAGATTCAAGACGTTTGGTAGTTTGCAGGACCGCTAGGCCCAAGGTTACTGGGCAAAGAGATGATCACATGATAAAGAAGATGGCAGTACACTCATCCACCACTTGGAGCAAAAATATTAGATTTGATTTGTTGTTTACACAGGTGCAGATGCCGGTACTACCACGCTAAAACGTCATTTCACTGATTACTTTGGGCTCAGAGTCTACAAACCTGCCAGAAAATCTAGGCTTGCACCTTCCATGAAAACTAAGAGAAATACCTTTGCAAAGCCTAACCTCGTTTGGACCACTTAAAAGTGGAGGAAGTTAGTATTGATCGATTGCAGTCTTGAATGAACTTCAGTTTTTCAGATGTTTGCCCTTCTGAATGCCCCTCTACATGCAATATAATAATTTTTGACCTGTCCACACCTGAAAACTCTTTTTTGCCCATATTTTCAACAGCAAAACTTGCAATAATTTTGAACATTTTTTCTTCCAAGACAACCAGATCGTTAAAAAGCTCACTCCTAAAGGTTGTAATAGAAGCATCAATAATGTAACAATGTTCTTCCAACATACAATGCGATGTTCCGAAGCAAATAGGACAATTTTATGAACTTGTTGTAAAAATCTAGATTTTAGGCAGGTGGTCTTAAACTCTCGAGGGCGACTGTACAGTTTGTTAAAGAATGCAAATTTTACATAAAATGATCTACATCTAATTGCATAGACTGCTTGCTAACTAACCTTATAAAATCATATAAACACATGATAAATGAAACAAATATTAAATCTGTGGCACAACTTGCTATCAATTTGAGATATTGCTATTCACCTAGAAAAGCCACACAAAATGTTGGCGAGCACATGTGACCCATGAGCTGCAATTTGTCAACCATTGTCATAGAACAGCGATTACCAAAGTATGGGTCACGAAGGGTCAAAAAATGGGTTGTGCCAAGGTGATTCAAATCTGTCAAAATGAACTTTTTACTTTAATTTTTCAAGTTCTTGCAATTCTGAATTATTGCATCATATGCATTTCATTTGGCTTCGTCTTATTAAAACTAGATTATTGCATCATAAGTGTGGTTTTCCAAGAGTTTTAATGGGGACACAGCTACTAGCCATAACTAGCTGCTAAGTTAAGATTCATTGATCACGGAAGTATTTTAGAGCTGAAAAGTTCAGTAAATAGGTCAGTGGAGTATCAGGGTTGATAGTATGAAAGTTTAGCTATGTAGTAGTAGAGTAGTTGGAAACATTTTCACTTCCTAAGCACGTGAAAAAAATTTTTTTCGATGTTTTAGGCCTGAGTCATGAGATATTCATTAAACTCGGATTGGGGTTGTGTTTAAAAAAGTTCGGGAACCACTGTCATAGAAAATAGTCCACATATTTATTTGAAATAATGGAACATGCTAAAAAAGTATGATCAAACAGTCTGTTGTATGGTGGCCCTGCATGTCACCTTGAAAAATAGTTGTTTCTGGCATTTTTGTTGAAAAAAAAGCAAAACAATACGAAAATTTAGCATTTAAAAAAATAAAGATTAACTAGCTTATTGAAACAAAATAAAAATAATAGAAAAGTTTGCTTGTGTTTTTTTAAAAAATGTAATCAGTAAACGAATCGTTTTTAAAATAGTAATGAGAATTTTGCAAATTAAGATCTGTTTGTTTGAAAAACAGTCTTGCTTTTGTTTCAAAATGACTTTCGCTTCGCAAATGGTTTCTAAATAAAAACATTTTCTTTTAAAAACAATGTTATTTTTGTTTCAGTAACACTTTCATTTTGCAAAACAAACGTAAAGAAAATCAAAAAGGATTGCTATCCTCCTTTAGGGCCGGTGTTTCGACTTAAGAAGGCTTGATTTGCAGATTCTACTATGCCGATGTCCAGCTCCAGCACCTCACAAGTCATATTGCACGTACGTCTAAGCTTGACGGTTGCTGTTAGTCGGCTGTGGTCAGTGAGAAGCATACATGTAGACTAATATGAGTCTTTCTTTGTTGCGATAACCTATGCTTGGGGAAATGTCTTTCAGGGATTTGTGACATGAGATGTATCACTTGTGGTTCAGAGTAAGTGAATAGTATATCTTTTAGGCCAAGAGAAGCAGATGGATTGTGCATATGGGGAGTGGTGGTTGTGATGTGGTCAGTCAGTCAGTCAGTACAAGAATAGTGCTGTCCTGTATAGCCTTACTTGAAAAGTTAAAATTGCTTCATGATTTTAACACTTTCAATAATAGGTTGTTCCCCTGCCACTACATGGCCCATGCTGTCGCTTTCGTGACGATCAGGACGGCAAAGGCAGGATAATATTTTTGTCAAAAGTTCTTATACACAATTGCAAGTACAAGGTTACAGGCAGTGTAACTGCACAACCCAAGAATTGTCCATTGAATGCCTTTGACGATCACCCAGGCAGAGATTTGTGTAGGGTGTTGAAGAGATTGCCCATTTCTCATCTGCACGCACTTGGTCTTCGACGAGGTTGTTCTGATGAGAAGGCAGTAGGCAACACGAATATACTCTGATGAAGATTGCATCTACATTGCAGAGTTTCCCTGCTACAGTCATGCTGAGTGGTGTGCCAGACTGAAGCAAGTTCCGATTTTTAAGGTCTTGGCATGATCTGGCCGAGATCTGAACCACGCTGAATAACGACCTACCAGACATGAAGCAAGTGCTCTAACCACTAGGCCACATGTCCGGTATATCCACTCCCGGCACTATATCCACTGTTACCACATGGTTTTGGCAGGAAGTGCAAATCCCTTCCACTTTCGCAGAAAGTAGATACTGCTAGGCGTTTTCTAGCCTTTGGCTAAAAGCAAACCTGGCAAACGTTTTGTGTTGCCTTTACGCTAGGGTCATTCCATGTCAAATGAACCAAAAAATGGAAAAGTCAATAATAGGTGTGCTTGTTGAGTTATTAACAATCAAAATTTATGTGTTGCTCGAGTGATCTTAATGACTAACCATTTTCTTTACCCCAAAATTAGAGTAACAACATGGATTTTTGAAATTTTTCTTCATGGAAATACCATTAACAAACTTCAGGAGGTTTATGATGATAAGTGAGTGTCGCATTTCAGCAAATACTAGCCGTGTACCTCACATGCACAATTTTTTACACAAATGCATTACTCAGACTCAAACCCACCCTGTGAATGTGTTTAGTGGACCGCTATCTGAAAACTGAGACTACTTTTGCATGAAGAATTTTATATCCAGCCACTGCAGAAATTGCCATGGACATATACATGAAATCACACATCCCATTTTGTTTGCATTAGTCAAGGCACACATATTTTTCCTTGTCTAATTTGCGGGTTCCTTAAGCTCATGGGCCCTGCCCCAGCTCACTCCACTTGATTGTGCCAGGTTGTAACACAATTTCCACATGAGCAGCACTGCCAATTGGGCAGTCAGAGGTGGACTGCCTGCTTCAGTAATCTATATTGTGTTGAAGTACGAGTCCGTAGAACTGTTTTTTTTTCGCTGAGATATTTTGCTCGTATTTTTGCTGAGACATTTTGATCATTTGTCTCACAGTTGTATTCAAATGTGCCATAACTGTGTTTATTAGCCTATATTTTCAAACATTCTGACTGAAATGACTTGATTTTTTCAGTCATTTCAAAATCATTTCTTTTTATGACCGAAAAAAATCCCAGCCGTAGAATGAAGCCAGACCTTGAATTTGAGTACAACTTTGATGCATTCTTTGACTCTCCCTGACTCTGGAATTACTTTAAGTGTCCTACATGGTAACTTACCACATTGTTTAAGACTGCACTTTTCTGGAAAATCACAAATGTGATTCGGGATGCCAGCTGGTAATTAAGTGTGTTTTGTTTGCTGATGCAATGTGCGTTCCAACATTTCGTAAAAATCTTCATTTCCTTTTCAAGCAGTCAGTATGAAAACATAGGCAACCAGATTCTGCTTTTGGAATATGTTACACAGAGGCAAGAATTTAATGATCTACATCTGTAACAGTTATCATGTGCAAGGATCAGTGCTGTTGCCATGTAAGTATCCTGTGAATGGGTGGCTGTGCAACTCAATGGTCAGCGAGTCACCTCACAGTTGCAAGGTCTTGAGTCTTATTCCCAAATCAACTGTTTTGAGGAGCAAGGAACCTTGCACCTATTCACTGAAAATGTGTTGTGTACGCTGTTGTTGACTTGCCACACTTCACTGTGCTGTATCACACCTTATGCCAGAACAGCATGCAAAGCAAAACAAGAGGGCAAAGCCTCTATGTATGGAAAAGGATCTCAGAATGGGGGGTCAGGTTTGACAAATATAATTGGTGACAGTTATTTTTAAATCGAATTGAACTGAACGAATCAGTGAATTCCATGCTTAAAAATCAAACAAGGCACAGAAAAGGAACAGAATGACAAAACGGCAAATGTAAATTGAATGGTGCAGTTGTGCCAAACGATCACTGTGACTGACTATCATCATTTGCAATGTGGCACAGTGGGTCTAATTCTGCCAGGTAGCAAAAGTTAGGACTGGTGTGTCTTTGTGAGAAATGAGAAATAGCACACAAAAACAAATTGCCCAGTCCAGACAAGATATGTCCTGATGTCACTTCTTGCTTTAATGCAATTTCAGGGTCACGCAAAGTATAACGTGCTCCCTGAACATCAACCAACATCACTGTACTGATGACAAAAGTGCACAAGGCATTCAGCCTTTCGAATTAAATTTATATCCATGGTGTCACAAGCAATTCCACCATCAATATTTATGTATTTCACAAATCTGCCTTCAGTTTATGGTTTCACTCTGACACAATCATCACCAAGCATTAATTCTAAATATGTCATGGTGGGTGAAGAATTCACAAACTTTTGACTGTTTCTCAAAGATATCACCTTTTCCAGTAATTTCAGTGTTATATTCTTTGAAAGAAGGTGCATCTGGAAAACCTGTCTGCAATGTTCTTCAACTAACTTCTTAAATTTTAATATCACACATGGCAGATGGAAGCAGCTTTTTCACAACCCACAGTCGTCCAGCATACTGTGGGGTGGAACTGGTGGCCGTAAATGCTTGGCGGAAGCTGCCTTCTCCAATGCATTTGTCTTCAATATTGAATTGCACAGCTGTAGCATTACTGGTCCATGACTTTGTTTTTATGTTGAAGTGATAAAGCTTACCTAGTTTCAACATGTCTGCTACTTAGATTGTTTTTGGGTGTACGTAATGATCTTTAGCCAGTTCCACCATGAGAACTTGTCTGAGAGCAGGAGCATATTCCTGGTTGCGATTGGAAGTGTTTAAACCAGCAAAAGTTTTTAAATGGCAACGACTAGTTGGAACATCGGAAACAAACTTAATGCCCTCATTCTCAGAAATGAAGCACACAAAATCTAAGTGTTTGTAGTTGCTTAACACCTTTGGCGCCGGGTGGATTTTCCCTTTTAAAGGTATAACTTGCTCATATTGGGCAAGTCTTTGCAGCTCCATAACTCACCAGCCGATTGAGATAAGAGTTGTTCAAACAAGTCCTCTAGTTTGCATTGAAAAAAATTGTAAAGTTTTGGATTAGAGTCTAAGCCACAAGTGATACATCTCATGTAACAAATCCATCAATGACATTTCCCCAAGCTGAGGTTATCACAACAAAGACAGACTTAAGACTAGTCTATACATCTCCTCACTGACCAAGCCCGACTAACAGCAACCGTCAACCTCAGACATATACGCTATTGCGATCGGAAAGCCCGAGCAGCAAGTGTGCAAAGCTGTGGCAGCAAGCATCAATAGAGATCGCCCGACGAGATCACTCTATTATTGCATGTTCGCGCCACATGAATATGGGTGTTATTTTCGCGCACATCCTGTTTGTGGTGAATCGCACATTCAACGCAATGCCAACGGAGAGGTTGCAACAGCGCAATACGATCACGAGCTAGTGGAGCCAGACACCAGCATAGGAGAATATGCAAATCAAGCCTACTCAAGTCGAAACATTGGGCCTTATGGAGGGTGGCACAACCAGAAAAGCTGATACGATTTATATTCGATTTGCTTTACGTTTTTTTGCAAAATGAAGGTGTTTCCGAAACAAAAGTAACACTGTTTTTGAAACAAAAAATTATTTTATTTAAAAACCATTTGCGAAGTGTTTTTATTTAGAAACAAAAAATGTTTTGATTTAGACACCATTTGCAAAATGTTTTTATTTAGACACCATTTGTGATTTGAAAACCATTTGCGAAGTTTTTATTTAGAAACCATTTGTTTTTATTTAGAAGCCATTTGTTTTTAAACTAAAAGATTTTAATTTGCAAATGCTTAGTCTTTTAAAAATGCTCACAATTCAAAAAATTTTCATCAATATTATGAAAGTGGTTTGTTTCTGATTATACTGTATTTGAAAAAAAGACAAGCAAAATTCTATAATTTTTCATTTCGTTTCAAAAAGATGGTTAATATTTATTTTGAAACATGTAAAATTTTCATATTGTTCTGTTTTTTTTTCAAAAAATGCCAGAAACAAGAATTTTTTAGGGGGGAATGTATGGGCCACCATACTGTGGGTCATTAGCGTTCCTTACTTTGTCATGCCCTTTTCATACCTACTGTATAATAATGCTTATTTGCACTATGTTTGAAAAATATCAATATGTTTTACAGATGAGCAGAAACAAATTAAGTTTTTCTACGTTAAAAGGGTCATTTCACTGAATTTATGTGACTTGTTACAAACTTCTGATTTTTTATGTTGTTTTACTTTCCAAGTACTGGCATATTTTCAGTAAATGCTTAGCACTTGCATGTGGTTGACTATATTTCATTGTTACTGCTCAATTTTGCCTGTAATCAGTTGATAACATCATATTACTTTAAAATATGTAGTTATCCTTCAGAAATTTAAATGGTTGTTGATATTTTTGTATTTTTTAGAGAAAGCTATCTGGCATGATGCACCTTATTACTCGAGGGTTTACCAAATACTTTTCAATTTTCCCACCCAACCAGCGTAGAATGATTGTTTCACACCTTCACCTTACAGCAAACTCCTCACTCCGTAATCGTCGCTTCACTAGTATTCACACGTGTAAAACAGTTCTTATATATCTTTCGCCCCCTCCAGAAATTTGGCTAAAACTCGAGTTTATTTCACTTCTTCATTGATCCCCTGAGCAGTCGTCATGGACTCCGGGGCTCTAATCAATCGCAAACGCAGCTTCCTTTGACTTTCCATTTCCTAGTTTGACTTTCATCAACCCAAAGCTGAAAATAAATTTTGTTTTGTGGTATTGCGTGTCTATAAGAGAATGCGTATTTTCTATTGGATTTTGTGTTATGTGAATCATGTTTTGCCTCAAAGTTTGTTGCTGAGTAATGAGTATTTTATTTTTTTAATGTAAGAAGTTGTGTTAAGAGATTGTTTGGTTTACCACAAGTGTGCACAACCTTTTCCCTATTGCCGGCCGCATTAAGTTTATATAATGAATTACGGCTGCCAATGAGTTCCAGTTGTTTTTATTTTTGAAGTGTTTCTGTACTGCTTCCACACTTTGAGCTTAACCGCGTTTCCCGCGTCTGTGTGGTCGTCTTCTAAGTATCCTCATACAGCAGACAGTCTTTATGAATGCACAGCCGTCAGTCGCAACTTTTGTTTTAAATTACGCGTGCACGCTCGCAGGTTGTGCAACCCTGGTTTGACCAGAATCCAGCAAATTAAACTCCAGATAGTAGATGCTTTGAGCTGTGAATATAGAACAGATTCTCATATTTTAGGAGTTTGCTGAAATAACATGCATGGTGCTCGAAATTTTATGTAACATATTTGTGGTTTGTAGTTCTATAAAGTTACATGGTTTATTTTAGGAAAGGTTGCATGATTGGGAAAACTTCAAAATGCCTGGCGCGCCGTATGAAGGAATGGGACCTTTGCCGCCTTTACCTGACTTCGATAAGAGTTTGACAAGACATTACGTGATCCCCGAATATTGGTTTCAGTTTTTGTACCCTAGAACCGGAGCAACGGGTTAGTATTTGTATTTTATCATTTGAACTGCTGGATTTTCGAGCAGTATTCAGGCGTGAGTAACATATTTCGCTAAACTTTGCGTCCGTCGAAGCGTCCAATAGTTTACCGAAGGTGAGCTAAAGCGTTTGGGAGATTTTTTGTGAAAATATGTGTGGACAAGCAAAAGCGAAAACAAAACTGTGATTATGCATGGAACATTCATGCTATTTTTCGAAGACAAAAACGATTTGAGAAACACAAAAAGTAATAAATGTGCTGTATCTACTACGGTTTAACGTAAGCAATGCGAGAAAGTTGTTTTCACTGATGTGCAGATCTAAGGCGTAGGTTTTGCAAATACGTTGTACAGTTTAAGTGAATAGCATTGCGATTGTATGAAACAAAAACTTTATTTCTGGCGTTCAAAGCACAACAGAAAAAACTGGTAATTTTTTAAGTGGCAGAATTTTTTTGAAATTTCCTTAAAAATAACAACCAGAAAAAATATCAGTTGTCCTCAGCCATTAGGGTACAAACAAAATGTTAAAAATGCGCATTTCATACCAACAGTGGAGCAAATGTTTAGTGTCTGGGCCCATTTTTTTTAAAGGAAACAAATTCGTACCAACTATCGGCAGTTACCTGTTCTTACTTTGCCAAAAACAACAAATGTCTTTTTGTTTTTCGTCTTGTTCGGGCTTCTTTTATTCGACCAGAAAGTGCAGAACACTACCCAGAACATTATTCATATACAGGGCTTTATACGTTGTTTGCAACTTTTGGATTGATGCTCGTTTCCAAGGAGTATTACATCTACTCGCCTGAAACCTGGCATGCGCTTGGCTTGACTTGCGCCATTGCTTTCGTGCTGAAACAAGGAGGTTCCTATATAGCCGATATTTTTGAGGACAGTCGAGTGGTGAGTTTTGCTTGCTTTGCATCACTGTTGTTTTCTCAGACCAATTCCTTGCAAAAATCTGCGTTACCTTGAAGTGTCAGTTGGTCTTCGGTTGTGCGCTATTTCACCTTGATGTAAGTGAGGTGTGATGTGCAGATAATCGAGTTCAGAAAAACACTGAGCTGGAAAAGTTTATTGATCGCGCTGGTGCGCAGATGCGGTCCTTTGTGTGTGCGATGTCCAGTTTCCCATGCATTGTTACATTAGTGCAGGGGGCACATGTGGCCCGCGAAGGCGTTTTGTGCGGCCCACGATGTTTTTTCACAAAATTGATATGTTAAGTTATTTGCAGTAGTTTATTCACTGGTGTTTAAAATTGCTCGGCCAGCAAGTGAACAGGTTCCTTTTAAACCAGCTTAGAAACGGCTGGAAATGATTTGCTATATCTCACAAAATCTTTTACAAGAATTAAGATGTAAAAGCTTTTTTCCAGTAAAGCTCAGGTACCGCCATTGTTGCGTCAGCGTCATAATGCGGCCTTCTGGTTGCTTCATAAAACCTAATTTGGCCATCGGAGCAATTTGAGTTTAAGACCACTGCATTAGTGAAACTTCTGAAACAGGTACTCCTGTTTAAATAAGTGGTTCTGCCAAACTCACGAAGGCGCTCTGGTGCACGGTCGCTGCAACTCAGACGTATATTGGACATTAGTTTCAGCAAGCGTCGCTGAACGTAAACGATGCTGTGCATCGGCGTTGCTGTTTTGGAGCCGATTTCGAAAGGTACCACTTCAATGGGTCGACGTGATGAATTCGGATATGGCGTTGATGGTTTGATCTGCTGATGCTTGTCAGCGAGCATCTCTGCGGCTTGGTCCGTGAAGATCGATATAGCAAAACTTTCGCTTGTTCAGAACGTGATCAAGGCCTACGAACAAATCAGGGACGAAGAGGTAGATCACTTGCAGCAGATGGTGGACAACATTAAACTTGAACAGTGGAGGGCCGGCGCTCAGCAGTTCATTACTGAAGCAAAAAAGGTGAGCTCTGGTTTTCGGGCTCAGTACACATTCCTTTTCTTGCCTGGTAGTGCACAACGGACTTATTTCGGTGCTAGCCTGTAATTCGTTTTATCAGCAGATTTGCAGGAAAGCAAACCATGTGGCTCTCACGTCGCATTCATTATTGGCTTTTGTTTGTTTTTAACCATTTTTATTGAAGAAGCTATCGCGGAGCAAAGGCCGCAATCCCATCTGTATTTACGCGTGTAACCATTGCAGCCTAATGTAGCTACTTTGAATCTGACATCTTTGCTTCTGTACGTGCCGCACATTCCAGTTACAAATCAAAGGATGTTTTGTTTCGCCCGCAAGATACAAACGTCAAGTACACGAAAAACTAAGGGGTAAAAAGCCTTTTTAACAAAAATAACGGCTACGCCAATTGATATCAAAGAGTACGCGTTTCTCTAATAAGTCATTAGTGGGTTGAAAAACATGCGGCAGCAATATCGTTGCGTTCGATTTCGAAAACAGTGCGGAGAATAGCTGTGTAAACCAGAATTGGGGGGGGGCAATAGCTCAGTGGTAAAGTGTGCGCTTGTCAATTGGAAGGTTGGGTGTTCGATCCACAGCCACTGAGTGAATTGACGTAGCGCTCCTTGGGCAAGAGCGTTCACCTCAACCGCCCCGGCAAGAAGCACCATTCAGACTCCGGCCTGTCGCCAATTGCCGTCACCAAAATGAACAAAAAACAAGAATTGAAGCGCAAAAACTTAACGGTAGCAACGTAGTTTCGAAGGGCTGTTAGTCACGTGATTCGGCGAGATTCCTCCCAGTTGGAACTGCAAGGTGATGTTGCAGATGATAAGCAGCGCTGTGCTTCGCTTTTAAAAGGCATAAATGCATAGCTGCTTACATTAAGCTCCGGCTCGTATTTCTGTAACAAATGTAACAAACGTGGTTATTGTCGTGTGTTAGAAGTCGAAAACATCCAAAAAGAGCCTGGCGGTTTGTGTACCAGCTGCGCTGGTATACAGTATGTTACAGTAAGTGTTTAGTTTATCAAACAGTAGTTTTTGCTGCATTCCAACGAGCGTAAAATACGGCGTGGCAATGCAAGAAAGTAAGATGTTCGCACTTGATTTGCAGGTCAACTTGGCAATGATGCTAGAAACTGAATACCTTAATAGACAAAACGCTGTCACTGAAGCTGTGAAAAGAAAATTGGATTACCAGGTGCACACAACGTTTTACTGACGTATTTGGCTTGTTTCGATTTATTATTGACGCAGCAACATTTCATGCTTTGCTACGTTTGTTACATTGTAAAGTCCATTTGCCTAAAAAGATGTTCGAGTTGTTTGTGAGGTTCATCATTATTAACAGTGAGCTGGCTTTACCACCACTTTAAAATCACTCTGCTCGTGCTGCTCAAAACGAATACGCTTGTTTACTTGTGTGGTGTCAACGGAGCATTTATTCATATGTGCACGTTGCGCCGGTTTCAACGAATTCGAACTCTGACTAGAAATGGCTTGGGTTACAATGACTCGAGTCCTATTTTCTCTGCATAAGCTCTGCTCGCAGTGTCACGGTTTGGGGCTTGCTATGGCGGCTTTGAGGCAGAGCACTAACAGTGACCTTGGTTTACCAGGTTGACTTGCAGAAGATCGACAGCGAGCTGGCTCACGGACACATGGTTAAGTGGATCGAAGATAAAGTTATGGCTACCATCACACCTGACTCTGTAAGTTTTTGTTACCAAATTTATGCGTGAACTGCGGTAGACTAAGGTTAGCTGTAGTTTGTCGTCTGTTGTATGCAAGCTCTATGTCGATACGTTGCTATTGACCTGAGTCGGTGATTTTTGAAAGTATTACTTTCGGCGGAACCAATCTTATACTTCGTGAGGCTATTCAGCGATTGTATGGCACATATTTACTGTCTCATACGAACTGATGTGGAAGTTCCTATTACAAGACTTCCTCTTTGAGAGTATAAAAATCAATACCAATAATTTTTTTTCGGGTCGATTGTTTTGTGTGCAGAACCGTCGCAAGAAAGTCTTCAATAAGGGGGCTTTACGTTTGTGCAGGGGCGCTTGACATCTGACAATTAGATATAAAACCATTGATTTATAGTGTTTCAACTTTCAATTTGGAGAGTTTGGGGGGCTAAACCCACCAGAGCCCGCCGTGGTGACGGGACTGGTTGTGTGTCGATATGCTATAGTTTCTAGTATATCGCTGTAAGAACAGTTGCAATGACACCATTTCGCTGATTCAAGACGAGCGTCGTCACCACTGGGCTGGAAAGGTTTTGGAAGCCTCAACGTCAGATTAAGTCCCTCGTTGCAAAAATACATTGCAAAGGGTTAAGTTCTTAACAAGCTTTGTCGAACCTTCGTCCCATCCAGCTTGAATGTCTTCTTTATAAGACGTGCATGTGGGCGATTGATCTGGTAAGATTCAACCCTTAGCAGGAAATTCCAGGACCTGTTTGGTGTCGGTATTATGAATTCGTCAATATGCGCGTCCGGTAAGGTTACAATAAACTGAAGTGCCGTCCTCGACTTTCAAGATCGGAGATCACTTGCGGGAGAAAGCATAGGCAGCGCTCGCTGGAGTTGAAAGGTAGCATGTGGGAAGCTTGCTGTCGTATTCTCCCCAGCTCAGTTCTGGAGAGACACTGGTGGGTCCGGGTTCGACCATCGTCGACTCATTAGTAGAGTGCTGAACATAACTGCAGTTTTTATTTCACTGCGCTAAAAATTGGCTGTCACCGGACACAACGTTGTGGAGGGTTACTGAAACAGGTGGTAAAATATCTCAGTTGATTGAAGTTGGAAACATTTTGCGCAGAAACCCACAAGATAATGTTTGGAAGTACAACTGCTGCGTGCTTGTGGAATTCCTGATTTGTGATGTTGTTATTTTGCTGTTTGTTTGCACTGGGCCTGCTGGGATGAATTGAGATCATTCTGTTCGACCTCGGGACCGATTATAAATGTGATATTGAGCATAATGATGACGTGAGCATTTGCGCACCCAACCATGAAAACCCAACGATAACGGGCAGTGGGGACTGCGTACACACAAATCACAGTAGACTCCTATATTATCATGTTGCAGCCTTCCGAACCCGTGTATTTGTGGTTTAAAATCAAAGCCCATTAATGGTGAAAAGCAGTTACAAACTTTGTATTTTGTGGCAAAACCTGCCAGATTTCTTGATTTATTAGTGGGTTTGCTTCATAAGTGACATTCGTCGGGTACGTTGTTCAACAACTTCGTCATAAGATTAATTTTTCAGACGCCCTTGATATGAGCGCAGTCCGTGCTGACCCAGTGCAAAATTGTCGTAAAACCAAGGGCTGACTAATCAAACAAAAGGAATTAATATTTTTGCGACAAAATTTAATAGATTGTTATAATGAAGTGCCTTCGACATTCTTTATCTCATAGTCTGTTTCACCACAATTAACTGTTTTTCGTACATCTACATCTTTATGCTACGTCGCGTGCTTCACTGGTACGGCAAGGAATCTAACTTACCCCGTGTTTTTTTTGTTGTTGTTTCAGCAAAAAACCGCCCTGGACGCGTGCATAGCTCAATTAAATGCGATTGGTTCGAAGTAAGAAACCTGCACACATCGTCGATGCTTCTTCATTTCCGGGAACGCACTTGCCGCTCTCCGACCTTCTTCGGCTCAAGTCTTCGATGGCAGCTTCGTTTGCTGCCGGGCGCATTTGAAAGACGCGCAGTTTTTGCGAAAACCTATATATTAGCGGTCGTTTCAATAAACCACTTCCAGGTCCGTTGATGCTTTGCACTGTCGGGTCCTTCGCTGTGTCGTACGAACGTCAAATCCGCCGTGGTATGAGTCTTATGTGACGACCAATAGTTCCCAGATCAGTGTCACTCGACTTCGTTAACTTAGAGCACCTGCAGAGCTTGAAAAATGTGCCATCACTGATGAAATTCTTGATTCCGTCTTTGTCATTGCTTGGCCAGTCCGCCGTAGCAGAGTAAGATTTTGCATGTCATACATTCACTGACGCGACAGAGCAGGGGTTAGATGACGCCCGAGGCAAGTTTGGCGCTCCCATGTTCGAACCTGAGGTCTTTGTATTTTATTGAAGAAAGTACTTGTAACATTGTTGAGACTTTCGGCGCCCGAGGAATTGTCCCCCTCCCTCGTTACGCCCCTGCGACAGAGCGATTCCAACGTTTCGCGGGATAACGCCGAACGCGTTGCGTCAATCCAAAGTGCGTATATCTGCATTGATGTCCGAATTTACTGCACACCCTGTCCGTAAGACATTATTCAAATCTGACCAGCTTTGGCTTCCAAACCATCAATAAGTAATACACCAGTTGCTTTTCAATTAATGCAAGTAGGGCGTTTAAAGCTAACGATATACAGGACACTTCAAAGCACTAGTGTTTCTGTATGCTTTCGAGGAATCAGTCGACTGCCATCTGCTTTCGTCTTTTTGCGATGATTTAAACTTGCACATATCTCTACTCAAGTATGTACTTTACACGATGGGTGTAAGCAAGGAATCGATCAGCAAATTTTTAATAGGAAATCGATTTCACGTAAAATTACGCATCCTCAGTCCTGACAATTGCAAGCAAAGCTTACAGGTGAAAAGTTGAAAGCCTGAAGTAACAGCAGAGAAAAAACAAACTCAAGACTACAATCTAAATTTCGTAATACAAGCTCATAAATCAATATCTTAAACTGCCTGACGTCAAGAATACAAGTGGCGACAAAAAAAACTGACTCATGAAATAAGTGTTTACTCAAAAATATACGGGATTCAGCCGAATTTTCGTGCGTGATTTGTTCAAGAGCCGTCATCGACTCCGTTGAGTTTCTGAAACAAAACGATCAGGCTGGGGAGTTCGTTGCTCGACCAGTGTTTGCTTCACCGGTTTTGGACGTACTTACTGTAGTGTTCCACTGCACCAGGGTTGCAAAACCTGCTCGTTATTGCCAGCCGCATTACGTTTGTTTTCACGAATTATGCCCACCAGAGAGTTTCAAGATATTTTTAATTTTTTGCATTGCTTCCGTTTTGCTTCCACACGCCTGTTTGGCCGTCTTTCTAGTAAGTACCCGCATACAGTTTTAAAAAAGTGTATGATGTCACTGTTCAGGTATCTGTAGACCAAGCAGACTATATCATTTTTTAACTAAGTTGTCAAAATATGTAAAAGCACTTTTTCACCCCCAATTCCCTCAGTATATGATTTTTGGAATGGTTATTTCAAGCAGTTCTGTCGAAATCCACACAAATTTTGTACTTGAGTAAGGGGGGATATATGGTCATGGGCGTCGGAAAGAGGGGCTTTGGCCCCCCTGGATTTTGAAATTTTTAGCAAAAAAAGGTTTTCTTAGTTCTGAGTGGGAAAAAAACAAAGTTCACCACTTTTGGCCCCCCTTGGAAAAAATCCTTCCGACGCCCATGGCCATGGTCACTTGTGTGTGGAAAAAAAGCTGATGTCCTGCCGGTGTCATTAGGCATATTGGCGAAATCACAGATTTTCAGGTGACACGCGACATTTTGGCAACTTTGATACGAAGATCAAAGGTCAAGCTTCGTAATTGCGATTCGCATGGGAGTTCGTTGAGAACAGTTCTTGTGACGCGACTTGAAAAATTTTTGGATAACTCTGACTTGACAGTCGACAAATATAACTTGGTCACATCACTGACTGCTAGTAGGACCCAAAAAGTTTAATTATTAGACCTTGCTTTGATTGCAAATAAGCGAGAGTCAAGATATTTGTGGTGAAACGCATGAGGAAGGCTAAATTTAGCTGAAATTTTTGCTATAACTGAAGCCAGAATGCCAGTTGCCCTGTTCAGTTACAGTAAAAACACTTTAACCCAGTGGTTCCCAACATGGGTGGCGGAACCTTTTTCGAAGTGGGGGGCACAAGTGCACGTCAAAAAAACGTAGAAAATTTTTGCGGTGTGAACTGGCAACTGACGTCACAAGCATCAAAATATGACGTCATTTCCTATACACCACGTGAGGGTATAAATTACACTATTTTAGACAAAATTACACCACTTGAAAACGTATCGCTGAACCACCTGAAATTCAAATAGGCTGTAATAGGGGCGGCCCAGGTTAACAGCGTCACTCCGGCTCATCATACGAATCTTACGATTATTATTCTGACTTACTAAGACCGTTCAACGCTTGCGTCACTGAAATTTCCATTTGCTGTCATTTTGGCTGGTACTACTACTTTTGCTCTGTGACGTTGATAACGCAACAATGAATGAGAAGTTCTCACGATAACTTCTCCATTGTGGAGAAACGCACGTCGCAGAGCAGTGGCGGCTCGTGGTGAAATTGGCCGGGAGGGCTGCGAAATTTCATCTCTGGTTGAACATATGGGATTGTCGCCCGGGCTGTTTTTATAATTAGTGGCGTTTCCAGTCACTCCAGCAATCCTAATCTTATCAAACTCGTAATTCTTAGTTGTCCTTATTGATACATAGAAAACATTCACTTCAGTTTAATGAAACCAAACCCTAAAGCGTAAACACGAACACAAAATAATTAAACTGACCAGTGCTCTGCTTGTTGCTGCATCCTCTGCAATTAAACCATCAGGTAAAAAGAATGAAGGTAAATTTAACATTCCTGGCTGGAACTCAGTGGTCAAATCAAAACACCAAATTGCAAAGGCA
>Ga0210059_1001425_pt1 | contig 35915 bp, 17 predicted proteins | sample Ectturendosymbi2_FD_188042 | JGI IMG/M metagenome (GOLD analysis project Ga0210059, IMG submission 188042) | Ecteinascidia turbinata endosymbiont from Florida, USA - Sample 2 (SPAdes) (version 2) | ecosystem: Host-associated > Tunicates > Ascidians > Unclassified | place: Key West, Florida... | reverse complement strand
TTTTGTTTAATATATAGAAAGGTTAACTATTTCCCTATGACAATCTGGAAAGAGAAAAATGAATAAGGTCATCGATAAAGGTTTTAGAAGCTGCCGCTTTGTTTCAACAATTGTGAAACACCCTGTATGTGACAATCGTCATAGTGGTTTGATGAAATGTAAAATAGGCAACAGAGATTCTTGGGCGACCTGATCGTAGCCTCATCAATGACAGCTTCGTCTTATTTTTTAGCAAAGTGTTCGAGTGAGACTTCACCACAAACTGGTTTCCAGTTTTAGTTGTCGTCTTCATTAGAACCACTATCGAGTTTTGCTTTCAAAAATTCGAAACCGAAGCAAAAGCGAAAGATGCAAAAATTTTTTAGAAGAACTCTTTGAATAGTTCGTATAAAAATGCTGCTGCATGTTCTTATATTTAAATTAGCGTGTCTTAAATAAGTATTGTGTTTTGATAGAGTGGCAAAGCCATAAAGCTCTCACTGATGGAGAAATGTATGGTGGATACTATAGGCGTAGTCCACTAGTCCAGTACCGGCAGTTTCGTTGTTTGTTGAGAACAGCGAAGTAACAAGCGTTGAGCAGTTTCGCTGCTAGCTACAGTAGAATGGACGTAGGAAGTACAAATTTGCTAAAAAATGTGAATCTGGAATAAAAAACAAAGCATTTATTCAAAAAACGTGAGCTAAAAACTGTCAAGTATGGAAAACCACAGTTTACGACAAAAGTCAGTCTTGGCCACTATGTGTAATATAAAACTGAACACAAATAAAATAATTGATATGTAAGCCACACTTCAATTGCTATCAGACTGACTTAGCATGGATTCTTACCAGCGAAAAGTAAAGATGCGAAACAGATGATTCGAACCTCCATTTTGCTGACTGAATAAGTTCGAACTCTTTCACACAAAGGTCAAGAGTTAGTGTTCTGGAGCCCGAAGCGAACATAAGCTGAGGGCATGTATACATGTATCGTGCATCTTCGTGCGCCAAGGACTCCGCATAACATGCAGTCAGTGGTTGCAAAAAATGTTGCACTTGCAAGCTGTGGATGGTCACGCAGTTTTTCCATCAGTATGACAAGATGAAAGTAAGCCTGGCTTAGGCAAGGCCGCCTGCCCTAAGGAGACACGGTGGTCCCAGTTTAGGACTTCGGTCAGTTTATGTGTTGGTGATATACGACGCTTATGTGCAGAGCACGCGAATCTTGAACAAACAACACATGATACACAAGTGCACCGATGCACAAAAGCGCATCGGCTATGTATAGGACAAAGTTGCTATTTATAGAAGGGCAGCCGAGCGCAGGGCTTTCGAACATAATTCTCCGTACTCGCCATCTTCGATGACGTAACACTGAAGCTGCTTGCAGCAGCATTTTTTCCAGTGGTATATTTGCCTTATTTTCGCTCTTCAGGTAAGTGTTAATGATGCATTTGCAAAGCTGCCATACCATTCCGCGGCGTGCGAACTACTGTTGACACGGTGTTGCCACGGCGAACGAAATACTGCCCGCCTTTGTGGTCGCTTCATCGTATTTTTTGTTTTAGGCACTTCAGTTTGTCTCGCCGGACTATTAAGGGAAAAACACGTCTGTCTCCTTTGTTCTACAGATGTTGTCGAAACACGACACCCTCAGTCGCCGTGTGCTGTGTTCGGGATTGCTTGGCGCGAATACGTTGAAAGAAAGCGTCCTACGGTAAAAAAAAAATCTAGTATAGTAGTATTCGCAATTTGGCAGCGATAACTGGTTGACGCTTGAGGCAATCTGAGCGGGATTGTTTTGCTGAATGTGACAGTTACACGAATTTATGTGATATATCGATATTTTCCACATTTTCACAAGGAATTTTTTAACGCAATGACTATATGGCACAAACACATGTGAGTGATCATTGGAAAGTTTTAGATAGCTTAAAAAAGCTTTGAAAAAACTTTGTCCTAAAGTTATGAACTTCCCGAAGTAATTGTTGCTCAACATACTGTCAACAGATGAAGCAATTGTTTTTTTGCTCAGGTTGCTCATTATACAAAACGTAATTGGATTTTATCGTCCTCGTACCAGAGTTTAGTTTTGTGCTAAAATTGACGATAAAACGATCCCAGCTTTAGTGCATGCCGATTAGATTTGAATTTTCCTGCTTTTACAGCTACCTGTACAAACACTTCCATGAATTAAAGTTTTCTAAGCAGCATCTACTGTGCTCTTTCTATCAGATAAGTTGATCAGCCTCTGTTGATTCAAATGCTCGACGTAATTTGATTTGTTTGTACTAAATACAGCCCGTGGGTGTTAGCAAAGTCCGCAATATATCGAAGAAGCTGAGAAGATCAAATAAAGATACTCACTGTAGAGTTAGTGGTGTGTATGCCATAAGCAGCAAAATTAGCTCAACAAGCAGAAAATTAGGCAGACGATGAAGTAGATTTGCGTAAAACTTAACACACGCTTTACCAGAAAAGTTAAAATCACAAACAAATCATCTACAGCCTGATTACGCACAAAGTTCAGTGGTGCTGATGACTTGTGTTTTTCCTTCACTTTTCTCTCCACTTTCCAGCGTGGGAGCGCAACTATTTGCCGCAAACGCGTTTGAGCAGTTGACGGAGCGTAACAGCACTTAAGCCTTTTTCATAAGCAGCCACAGGTGACATGAGACGCGGTGGACACTATCTGATTGATGACTGTTCGTTACAGCGAAACACCTGATGGTACACCAGTTCAACAAAAGTGAGGGCTAGTGTATATTGTGAAGACTGTTCGGAAAAACAAATCTCTTGGCATACATGTTTGAAATGCGTGGATTATTATGTCTACAATTGTAAATTCACGTATTTTTTTATGAGTTTAGTGCACATAAAAAAATGTAGACATTTGCATATTTGCCAAGTGATGGACTGAGCAGCCAGGTTTTGCATGCAAACGCAGTACCGTTTCTACACACAAGGTGTTTTGCCAGTGGGGGACAAGGGTGCCGCCGCTTGCACTGCAACTGTTTCCCCTGCCGGACATAAGTGATGACCTCTTCGATCCCATCCACCAAAACCTGGCGACGCGCCTTTTTGCACAGTCTCTTTACTTTGCTTACTTTACCAGCGAACGAAGTTAAGTTTCACAACAGCCTAAACGTGTTTATGCATTGTGGCACAGTGTTTGTTTTAACAAATTTTTGGGGCGCCTCGACTGGACAGCGTTAGGATTTTTCGGCGTCCTGGTTGCGAGTGCATTCTAGCAGTGTTTGCTTGCGCGTTGCTATGCTGTATCGTAACAAATAAACTTCCTGTATCAACGGGCATGACGAAGAGGGATGTTCGTTTTAGTTGTGACATCAACCCTTGCTGGCGAACGTCGAGCATTACGCTGCTCAAACTGCTGCAATGAGGACTGTTCGAATGCTTGAACACTGTTATCTCCTTCACATAAGTGCACAGGGATTTTTACAACTGTCTTTCGCACAGCAGTTTCAGCACAACGATCAGTGCTTTCTTAACAGCGCTTATTCACCAATCTATGAAACTGAACCAACTGCGTACGACCATTGCACGAACACAACCGGAAACACAACTGTGGTTTTCGGGTCCCCAAGAACCACCTAGGGGTGCGAAGGTTATTTTTACTTGTTTATAGAATGTATAGTTAATTTGATGACCAGACATTTGTTTCGTCTTTCAAAATAATCCATTTGAATATACTTCACTCGCAGAAACTTTCTTCTGCAGCATTAAATGTTTGAAAAATTCGTATATGGGTAAATAATTGTTATCAACAAAAGAATGTTCTGAGACTGCATGTTTTTAAACATTTATTAGCACGCTTAACAGTGGAAAAACAATCGCAGAGAAATGACAACGTACTCATTAAAATACGCTAATGCATCGCCAATGTTAGGCTTTTGGCAGTCTTACGAATTAAGTCAGTCTTTATTACAACTGAGTAAAACTTGAAAGATTTGTAAAGGTGGACCAGAAAAACACAACGAAAACACAAGAATTTGAATGGAATTATGATAGACTGCACCAAATAACCGCTATCATCGTCAGAAGAAAGCAATGAATGAAGCATAAGATGAAGAAAACGCTACGTCCAAGATCGTTGGACACAATTTTGAGCCGATTACCGTATTCAACCGAAAGTAAGCCGCTCTCGGTTGTAATCCGCACTTGAAGATACGGCAGCCTATTTAGCCTCTGCCATAACCTTCCTTGGGCAATGTCCCAAACATCAGACAACAAAAAACTGCACAGATTTATGTTGGACGTGCGCACGTACGGGCACAGTCGATCTAACATCTCACCTAAATCTGTTGACCTATGTTATTTGCCACACAGACAGAGAGGAGACGGAGGGAGTTTGTCCGATAAAGTATACCCAAGGGAAGACAGAGCGTCAGATGCAGCATCAGTAACAATATGAAAGCCGGCGTCGATTGCAAGCTGTGCTTGATTGCCATCTGCACGTAAGCAGCGATTTGCAATCGGTAAAATACGGCACCTTCCGTTGACGTACATTGCATTTTGACTGCGATAAAAAACTGAATCACGTTTGACTGTTCAGTGTAAACTACTTCACCAACAGCACGAAAAGACTGCATGGGCGTGCTGGTGTAGAATGGTAACTGAGAGATCAAAACAAAAGTTGCTGTTGTAACATGCTTAATGAACATTCTATTTGAATAAGAGCTGATGATGCCTACTTTGTAGGCGAAATATATACTCTGTAAGATCTTAGTGTCTGATTCCGTGCTGAGAAAGGATTTCTCTCAATAGACAATGTTTAAATGAACGTTCGTTGTTGAAAGTCCTCGTGCGAAAAAGATATTACAAGAAAAAGCATACTAAGAAACATTCAAATGTTTTTAAAAGCATTCAAATATTTTCATGTTGCAGATTGCAGCATTAATTTTAGCATTTGCATATTATAACATTTTTTGAAAATTTCTTTTTACAACTGTTTAAACAAAATTTCTTTTTACAACTGTTTAAGATAACTGGACAACATGTTCAAAAATAAATTTTGCCCTACACTTGTTTGCTTTTTAAGAGTTTGCTTAGTAAGAGTAAAAGATTTCGTGAATGCTAAAGTTTAAAAAGAATTTAAGAAATGTAAGCGGATTATCTTTGCAGTGTTGAAGAATTCTGCTGCAAGGCCGGGCAAAACTCGTTTTGTCAGATGGAAAATCACTCCGGTCTCAAAATACGTTGCAAGTAACGCTACCGAAAGGAATGTTTGTACGGATCATTAACTTTTATATGTTCGCAAGCCCTTTCGGCACTCCAGGAAAACCGCATAGCAAGGCTGCACTTACAGCTAGAAACATGCGAAGCCAAGCCATGGAACTACATGGCACATGTCATGGGATAAGAGTGGACAGTAGAAGTCAGATAACATTTGTCTAATCAGACCAGTGAAACAAAGAGTAATTGGATATGATCAACATCAGTTGTGCTGGGTCTGAGAGCTATTTTTAAAGCAAGACAAAGTAAATCAAGCGGCTTGAACAATGAAGCTCAGTCATTCCACTTAGTGCTCACGGGATCAAGTACCTGCGTTCACCCGCTCGTTCAGACTTTTGTAATGTATAGGGATCAGTGCGATCTTTGTAAACAACTGTGTCACGTTTCATGAAGTCCTGATGCAAAATTATTCAGACAAGAAGGACAGCCTAGCTATCCGACGTTGCTTCGAAGGGCGTGCCGGCAACAACTTTCATAATAGGCTCAAAAAACGGTCGCAGATTACATATACGCTGTCGGCTCTGTCGACACGATGAACAAGTTTTTCCGGGTACTGTCTACCGGAAAACATGCCAGAGATTTTGGAGTTTATAGTGAAAATGTTAAGCTAGGCAGATTTCACAAGAGCACCTGAGAGAAATGTGAGCACGACTGTGAAGCTTTACGAAGGAGTCTCTGCGCAAGGTCAGTAACGAGAACAAACGGTTGGTGCTCAGTGGAGAGAGTGACTGCAATGCGTTCATGCTTCCTTTGCATGCATCTGTGTGGTCAAGATCACTATTTCAAAATGTTTTCTAAGGCATAGGTTCTCAAAGTGCTCCGTACGGAGCCCCAGTACTCCGCGAGAGAAACCTCGGGGCTCCGCGAGCTATTCGTTTACTTATTAAAATACTGACTTGGCTAATTTTGCAACTGTCCAAAGAAGCAATAACGGCATTAATAAAATTTCTTGTGGGGCTCCGTGAATTATGGTCAATCTCTTCATGGGCTCCATAACACCAAAAGTTTGAGAACCCCTGTTCTAAAGCATTCAATCGGATTCGTGAAACCTTGAACATGTCATATTGTAAGGTTGATATCAGAAATAAGGCATATCAAACCGACATTTTATCAAACCGCCATTACTTGCTCACGATCTCCACGTTCGTGTGCTTTGCTGACATGAAAAATGGTCAACTTTACGCCGCGATTTTACTCATCGGCCGAGACTTTTACATCATAGGCAAACATTGCTTACAGTTTGATGAGCTTTATAACTGCGTTGCAAGCAAAGGGCTATTCCCGATCGGAAGAAAGCGCGAGTTTTTTATCGCTGTGAAGCTGCGTGGCAGGTTAAAAGCAATAGCAGTGAAATCCACAGCACCGCGTCTTAACCATCGCAATGCTGTGAGCTTTTTTTAGGTAGAATCGAGCGTGGTCAAGACGAAGGTATCACCTGCGGAACATCGATTGGTGCTTTTCGAGAGTGTAAAATGTGGCAGTAAAATGATTTCTGGTTCGATCGGAGAGGTGGCATCATGCCGATGATCTATTTTTAAAAAACAGCTCTTGCAAACTTGAATTTGTATGATAAATAATGCATGAACCCGTTGCTTAGAAATACTTTGCGGCTAAAACGCTCGTCTTGCTTTCTTCTGATAAAATTTTTCTTTATTGATCAACCGACCTGATGCTTGCTTTCTTTCTGCAAGATAGTTGGTCAGGCCTTCAACACCCGAGTATTCTTACTTCCAAGCCAACAAATATATCAAATCTGTTGCGCTGCTAAAAAGTTGATTTGTTGTGGTTGTGTGATTTCGGTTTGGGCAGAACGGCTATAAGGTGAGTACCCAATATACTAAGAGCTATGGAACTCTTTGGAAGCGTGAGATATTGCAACAGCTGGAAGATAGCTGTTCAAGTCAGGAAAGGACACAATGTAAGTTGATGGCAGAAGTGAACCTGTTGGTAACATAGTGTTTGTTCCAATTTTTCTGCCAGATACAGGAAGCGTTGTTAACTGTTTCGAAATTAGAAGTGTTTTTAAAATCCTTCGCTTGACTCCTGCATTTTCCCTCGGGCGTTTCTTAACTGGGCACTTGGAAATAACAGATGCTTTACAAAAACGCATGGAAGAAAACTTAAATTGCAGGAATGTTTTTATGTAAACATCGCCTCTTAAGCGAGGATATTTTGCTCTTCTAACTTTGTGACGGCTTTATTCTTTCGGTATGTTGTAATATTTTCACTGAAAACAGGTAAGTAAAGCAACAACTGCAGAGATAATAAGCTTATGACTCGTCTAACTTATTTTGAGAATAATATAATGTGTTGCTAACTTGTTCTAAGTGTCAATGAAATGTGTTGTGCATCTAAAATAACGAAACGATCATGTACTCGAACAAAACAAATATATTTGTGAGATGAGAAAGCATAACTAAGCGAAGTTCGTGCAGATCTCAAACTGAGGTCTTCTGCGAAACAGAAGTAAATAAATCATAAATAACACTTGAATTCGGAAATCAAGAAAGGGTTTGACATGCCATATTTTAACATTTCGTCAGATACAAATGTGCGACTAAGAACAAATTCCTTTCTGACCACCTTGCACTAACAGCGAATTTCTAGCAATTTGACAAGTGAGCCTTCACATCACGTTGCTTTCGTTTTCTACGTTGTCTTGCATTAAAAAAGTTAAAAGCCAAGAGCTTCGCACAAATTTTAAAGGTAATAACCTGTAGCACCGCAAGCAAAACCTGCATTATATCGGAAAAAAATGACTGTAACCCATTTGCAGTTGCTCTGACTTAAAATGGCGACAGCTCTCTTAAACAGGAAAGAATATTCCCGAGTCAGCCGGATAGGCAGATAAAAGAAAGAACAGTGAAAAAATATATAAGCAAATGTTAATCTAGGTAAGTGATAGCACTCAGGATATTGTCGGAAGAATGTGGGTGATTTAGCAGCCGCTTTGCATTAAACGCATAGGTAGCACTTCACCACTGTTCTTGCTAAATTTGTTTGCGAAAATGCGGAAAATGTATTGCAGACATTTTTAACAACATCTACTAGTCTAAGTGTATTAATATCTGTGATTACTGCGGTCTCAGAAATGTGCCGGCATAGTTGGGATGATTGCAGCGGAAAGTTAGTTTTAATTTATTTATTTTTACGGCAAACGACGACAGGCCAGAGTCTGGAATGCCATCTACCGGTACCAGTAGCAATACGATAATATGATGACAGAATGTTAATAAATAAAGGTGCAAAAAGAAGTTATATTAACAAATAAAAACGTAAAAGGAAGTTTGATAATACACGTTAATAATTAAAGACGTAAAGAAAGTTCTGACACTACTATTTGTGATGCAAAACTAAACTTCGCTGCTGTCAACTAGAAAAGGGCAGATAAAACTTCTTGTCTATAGATAGCGCAACTTTGGAATAACTGACTGTAACAGGGTTTACGCGAATCGAGATGAAGCTGCAAGACAAGTAATTTGTTCTAATTTTGTTAGAATCGACAGCTCGTCCTTTCAACTGCAACGCATATTTAGTTAGTTTGCCAGTGGAAATAAGAAAATTCTTGTTCCGTAGCAGTTCAAAGACCCACCGTCACGGAAATATGCCTTCCAAGGAAGAGCACATTATTCCATTGTTTTTAGACTAGTACGAAAAATGCAAAACAATTTATGTGCTAACAGTAACTTTGCAGTTCCGAAAAATGTTAAAAAATAAACTTCTGGTTCGGAAAAATTCTGACGAAATTTTGCAGTTCGTTTCCACCAATCGCGTGGCCAGCGCATGCGGTATTCTGTGGAGGAAGGTGATCTCCAGCGAATGTTTCGTTTAATTTAATCAAAACCTTGTTTTTTACAAACGGGGAGTTCACGATATGAGGATTTGTTGGACAACGTCTTTCCTTATCTCTGTTTGCTTTTTTAGACAAGCTGCAAACCCACGTCAGCTCCCTGAAAGAGTGGTGAAAACTTTCAATATGGCAGCACACACACGTACAACACACGCTCACGCACACACAAGTGAAAGTATAGTTTTTCTTCAGCGAAGTCTTTCAAAAGAAAAATATGCATTATGTCCCATCACGAATGTGAATCAAATGCTCAGTCGGTTCAGCTGATGCCTGCAACCCTAAAAGAGTGATGAAGTCAAGAAACCACACGCCAATCAACGCAATACACTTCGCAAAGGCGTCAGACTCAAGCAATCTGACCATTATTATCAGGCCGTGCAAGAAAAGAGATTTTGCTTTCTTTAAATTATGAATGAATGACTGTAAAACCTTTTTCAACAGCTTTGGAAATGAAACGATCTAGTCAATTCAGTCTTCAAAAATTCATCCGATCTTACACGTGAAAATCGTAACTGAGATAGGATTCCACTGCAAACAAAATCCTCTTTATTATTTTTCACGGATGGGCGCAGCAACGCAAACGCGGCAACAGGTTTGCTTGCAAGAGTCGTTTTCATGGTTAACTTCCTCTTTTACGAATAACATTTCGGGGTAATCAGCGTGTAGCTATTTTGCGAAACTGCCGAAGTAAATTTTTGATCAGTACTGTTTAGGCCAACTGACCCAACAAAGTAAAGTGGCTTAGCAATCGTTTTAGGATTTTTCAAGCACGTGGCGATGAAATACATGAGGTAGCCTAACGGATGTCAATAAGCAGAGCAAAAAAGTTAAGTTTTTGTTCATAATGAAGCTTGCGCTTTCCCTTCGCTTATTCCCCATTGGTTACCTGCTTTTACACATATTATGATGAGCACCCAACTTGGATACAGGACAAGAGTTAGTGTCGTGGCATCATGGAAAAGAAAAGGCAATGAAATGAAGAAGTGATTTATAGCGATACGCAACCATTAATATTGGCCTTGCGTTGCCATCAAACATGGCGACTTCGTTTCAGTGAGGTATCGGCGTATGGAGCCTTGACAAAAAGAGGTCAAGCGCCCTGTCGATCAGACTCCCAATATAGCGGCTGCGAGGCCAAAGCTCCTATGAAAATAATTCACCTGAGGAACGTGACATTCAGAATTCGCCAACCGGAGCAACGTATTGTTGCAAAGAAAAGCAGTTTTGAGAGTTGGTGGATTGCTTGCACAGAACCGGAATGTTGCTTCATGACCTAATGGTGGTTTTACAAGCAGTGGGACTTACATTTGACAATGCGTTTGACTTACGGTGGGGTCGCCTTGAAAGAAGATCCAGTGACCTTTATCATTTGCGTTTTTGTAATTGGTTGCTACCAATATTTGGCGTATATTTAACTGGGCATTTACAGCGATGAACCTTTTGAAATACTTTACCGGCGTGTGTTCTTCGGAAGCACACGCAGCTAAAATGCCTTGGTTGCGTTTGAATTCACGAAGCAGATTTCTTAAGTGATGTTTAGCGTACGTTTTAAAACTTCAACTTTTCAATCTAAGGAAAAACAGCGAAAAACATTTTGTCTGTGCAAGACGTAGACCACTAGAGATAGGTCTGAAGACTAACATTTGATGTTGAGGAAAAATGAAGGGTGACCATCGTCAATCAGTCTTAAATCTTTCTTACACGTTGACGACGTGAAAAGTCCTACCATCGCAAGAAAGTAATACTCGACTTTCAAGCAAGCCTTTCCCTGTAACAGCAAATGTAAGCGACAAATTTCTCGTCGAATTCACGCAACGGATTGCACTGACTGGTGGCAGTTCTTGTTTTTGCAGTAAGCTTTGCTGTCTCTGTACTTGCTTGTATATCAGAAAAAACATCGAGATTTTCGTGACGTTTACATAAAAAGTTTGTGAAGAACAATGGAAACGATTATACAGTGCACCAGACATAGAGCCCACGAGAGCTTTCTCGATTGCAGAAGATGTTACAAAAGTCCGACTTCGGATAATTAATTGTCGTTCCAGAATTATTTAAAATGTACCTGCATTGATGATTTGGCGCTTAATATCCATTGGGTCTTGTGACCTGAACAATCTTCCCGCATAAGTAGGCTGTTTGTTGCATCTGATGCAACCAAAACCATTTGCTTTTGTCAACCGTGACAACAGCTATGACAGGTTTTGAACTTTCACCAAACAGCAAAGATTGAAGGTAAAAAAGGGCTTGCCATCCAGTGATTTAAAAGACTTGATCCAGGAGTAAAGCCAAACAGCAACTGAAGAAAATTTATTCGCTGTAAATAGCCATGGTTGGCACCAAAATTATTGGCTAGCTCACCATTATTATGATGGCCCGTGAATATGTACCTTCTGGGCTCCTCAAAAATATCTTCCGTTTGCATGGTAAACGTTCGAATAGCTGCACAATTATTTTTCCAGCTGCGACAAAAGGTCAACATGAAATGAAATGCTTGTAGTCTTTCCTGAAAACAATAATGCAGAAGGTAAATGAAAAAACATTGTTTTACTATCAGTGAATGCTTGCTTGCATATCAGTATCAAAAGAACTGAACTGGGATTCGATGTCATGCAAACAGCAGTGCCGCTTGCTTCTAGCAAACAGGTTTGTTTAGATGTGACGTTGATTGAGTAACAACGCTCGTTGTAACACAGCTGAAGTCTTTACTACCTCAGAAAAATATGAATCATACTGGCGACAGGGGCGGCACATTTGCACAAACACGTTGCCTTTCATCGGTCAAAGTATTATGAGAAAGACTTCACAAGTTTCGCGAAAATCAAATAAACTTAGTAAATAAGCAGTTCATAGTTTTATTACGCAAAAAAGTTTATAAAAATGCTGTGATTTTGCTAAAGAGTGTTTGCTTACTCTAAAAAAACATACTACATTTGCTAACTTTTTGGTTGCGAAAAGCTTCTTTGTAGTATGTTTTTGTTCCAGCGTTATACCAGTGTTGTCCCGGTTTAACGTGTTAGTAAAAAACAAAGAGAGAACTATTTTAATGAGGGCATTTTTTGTGGTTATTAATTGCAGTTATTGGACTCTTTGTTTAAATTAATTTAATAGCTATTCAGGAGTGGATTGTATGGTGCATATAATGCAAATGCTTGTACCACTTTGCACGCCTTCACTATTTGAAAAGAGCATGAGAATATACAAGATACAAACTCAGTGAAAGTAGCACTAAGACGTTTTTTTGATTGAAGACAGACGATTAAAACTGGCGCAGCAAACAACTTGCGAATCTGAGCCACAGGTTCACGCGCGCTTTTTGCGCTCCCTTTAAAAAAAACGCATGATGAATTGGACTCATTGTCTCAAATTCTGCAATGGCATTAGGTTTCTTGAAACGTTTGCTTTTCAATTTATCACGAGCTTTGAAATCACAGGTTTTCCCCAAGTGCGCCTGAAAATCTCTGCCATGGCCGCTCGCTCTCAAATAGTTGAAGTGGTCTAAGAGAAAAACCTAAATTTGCACGCTGTTGCAATCATTCAGCTTTTGCGTTGATCGGTCGACATTATCAGCTTGAAAAAGCTTTGCGATTGAGCCTGCGCTTTAAACCGGCCCAGTGAAGCGGAACGAATACTAACGTCGTTGACCAATTGCCATAAGCAGTTGATTGCAGGCAAATAGCTTGCATAATGACAGCTAGTTCTGCATCATATCACCCGCTGTTACCTTACGAAGTTTCTTTTGACAACTCACCAAGACTCCGACTACTTCGCGCGTAGCTGCAGAGCACGTTTTGCTTTACTGAGAACAACGTCTGAAGCATCGAACACTTGTTCAGCCAAGTTGTTTTTACGAGACAAGGATCAAAGACAGGCCTAGGATGATGGTGTTTATGGAGACAGAAGTTTAATGTCGTAATTTCGCTGCGCTGCGTTGAATGCAATGCTAAAACACTGTTGTGCCAAATGCTGTTTTATTACTGGTTTTATTTACAAGTATTTGCGAATTTTTGCAACGATTGTCGATTTTTCTGGAAAGCTAAATACAAACGTCGGCTTGTATTCAAACACCTTGACCCACAGAACCGCAGAAAGATGCAACAACGCGGTGCCCGCAGTTTCACAACGCTCATCTCAGCTGTTTGATTAAGGTGATATTTGGAGAGCCATCAAACTTGTTTATCACGGCAATGAAAACTTCTCGTCCCTGTACTGACGGAATGCTTTCGTCAGGCGCAAGGTTGCAGGAAACGTGGCGAGGTTGTTCGGCTTGAGCGGAACAAGACAATCTTTTTAACGAATGTTCAGTGCGATCACAATGTGGAGATCACGTCCATAGCAAGTTTGTCAACCACATTTTTAAAGAACACTGCGCAAATTTTCGACAGGGAAGGTTACGCAGAAATACAGAGAGAAATCATCACACAAAATCAGCCCGCTGGTTGTTACTGTGCAGCCCGTCCATTCCTTATTTGAAGATTGAAGAAAGAGGACAAGTTAAGACTAGTTCAACAGAATCAGTGGCTCGATTCAGTTATGTACGTAGTGGGAACATCGCATTGTCTTTCCAACTATAGGCGCCAGGGAAGAGAAAAGTCTGTAAATGAGTTAAAGCATATTGCTGACACCGGGTTCAATTTACTGCATGTGATTTTTCTCAGTCAACAGCACTCAGTTAAGTGCATTATGAGTCACTTTGCGATTAAACAAAGAAGATTGAGTTTCTATTGTATTTGTTGAGTGGGTGTCTCTACCTTGCGTAAGCATTCTCTGAAAACACAGCTGTGTAAAGAATTGCAAGTTTAATATACATCATGCTTAGATATAACTTTAGTTTTTGATACGACTTGGAGGCATCTACGCTGTTGCCAACCAAGCAAGCACCTGTGTAAAACATTTAACCACCGAAAAATTAAACAATATGTACGTTTTAGTGCATATTCGTTTGCGTGAACTAGTCATTTCTGGTCGTTGCCTCGTTGCAAAGGGCTGGTGTTTGCTTCTGTGCAAAAATCTTTTTAACGTGAGCTACCGCATTTCTGAAGTTGAGTATATTGCGTGGCCTTCTGTGTTGGCTGTCAACAAAATCTCTTGTTCTATTTAAATGGTTTGAGAAATAATTTGGTTTCAAACTTTTTAAAATTTGTTATTCAGCTACTTTACTGTCAGCAGTATTCATTTGGAAAGAGTTTCATTGCTCATAAGGCTGAATAAGGTGCTTAACACCAGTCTGTCTGGTGTTGCAACTGCACGGATTTTCTTCATTTTCATTGCAGTTCATTGATTTTTTGCCTAATTTTGTTCAGCAACTGTTGGCACACCTCCGAACATTTAAAAAATTGGAAATTTTTTGAAAATTTTATTTGAAATGTGCAGCGAGACTTCCAACAAGACTGATTTGTAAACATTGAGACGGAAGCAATTCCTACCTCGATTATGAACTGCAACATGAACATTAACAAACGTTGCAAGTCTAAGCTAATTGCTGCAGTCTTACTTTCAGTCATGGCGTGCTCTTTCATCAACATCTTGGGAAAGCTCAATGGTGCCGTGTTGTAATTTGTTCAAATCACAATGAAGCATATGCGTTTAAGTCGTCAAATAATTTTTGTTTTCGCCTTGAACATTTTGTGAACAACATTGTGAAAATTGCCATCTCTCCTTACAATCAACCGTTAAAATCAGGGATTTCGTTAGCAAACTAAAATAAAAATGCATATCAAATACAGAAGGTCACACAAATGGCCACGTTAACTCAAAAGAGGCAAATAACATATTTTTAGGTTTTGTACCAAACTCTTGGCAGGGCTGACCAGACCATAAGTCGACTTACTTTTTCAACTCATTGTATTTTTCACAGACGTTTTCTGACCGCAAACCAATCCCAGTGCGGCGAAGGTTCACACCAAGCAAATGTTAAGCATTTTTTTACAATAACGTGTGCGCGTTACATACAGACGCTTTCTCTAACGATGTGCTGGGGTTTTTGCATTTTTGTTGTCCACAACAACTCAAGCAGATTTGAATGTCAACAACACGGAAGGAGAAATTTTCGCTTTCATGCCCGTCATTTTAAGGCCTGTTTTGCAGCTCATAAGTTATTTTCCACGCTTTTTCGTGCGTTCTCTTTTCAGAAAATCGAATATGGCGAACAATCCTGGCGAATTTTTGAGGACGTTGTGTTAATCAACTTTTATGCATTTTTAGTCGTTTTCACGGTTAGAGAAATTTGACTTTGTTTAAACGTAATGACTGATTTTTGGTATGCCATGAAAAATTTATAGCTTGAATGAAAATTTTCAACCACTGCAGAGGTGCTTTTAGAGATATTTTAGAAGTAACTTCAAATTTTGCTTGGAATTGCCCTGCCGTTTTGCGACACGTACTGTTTGTCCAAAAGAGTGTATAAGAATTGAAATTGATTTTGAATAATCTTTATCCGGAAGCCCGATAAGCGGCACTTGACGTGCCGATAACCATTCGGCTGTGTCAATAAATCTAGCCCATCTAAACTTTCAGCCTTTGCGACACCAAACAGATGACTGGTGCCATCTTTCACTTCGAGCTCCTGGGTTGTATCACGCTGCCGCCTGCATACCCTAGAGCTCTAATACGCCGCGAGCGGTTCAGCGATTCTTGAAAGTGTTGCTGCTAATTTGCAAACCCTAAAATCAGTAGCGGACACAGGCTAATCTGGTGGGGAGGGATGCGATATTGATTTGCAATGAACCCAATGCTTCACAGGACCATATTGCGTAAATCAATCACTTTCGCATACGTACATTTACGAGGAAACAAGTCTAAGCTTGGTTTAGAAGACGCTTGAGTGATAAAACTGGTCAAACTTTAACACGGCGCCGCTACGGAACCAACAAGCAATGTGGCACATACCGGTAACAGCGATCTGACGTAGCCACTGGCGTCGGTGCAGGCACGTCGAGGACTCGAGATAAACCGTTCAGGTGACGACATAATACTCATTCTCATTGTAGGTTACGTTTGTTACAGCACAACTACCGGTGGCAGCAACCAGCATAATGCAGTAGTGCTGTTTGACTTGTATGTTGCAGCAAGTGAACGTAATCACTTGGATGCGGTTTAGATCAGTTCTCCTAAAATGGGGAACCTTACGGTTTTTAATTGTCGTTTGGAATAGTCTGCAACACCCATAGTAATTTGTGTATAACATTTGTTATTGCAGGTAATTTTGATGAAATAAGAACAAGAAGCAGGTTGATTCTGTAGATTTTGCAACCGAAATCCAAGAGAACGGAAAGAAACAAACAATTCGTAATGAGTGAAAGCACGAAAGTAACGAGAAAACGAAAGCGAGAAAGCACGATAATTCATGGGCGTCCGTAGAAATTTTTCCAGGGGGACAACCTCGACATTTTGTTTATCATTTTCAAATAGCTGACGATCAGTGTTCGCTCTAACATAATTTTATACTGAACAAATATTTGTTTTAGTGAGCACGATTATTTTCAATGAATTACAAACTTTGTGAATTATATAATAAATTTACAATTTTATCAAAATACAAACAAAATACACATTTTATTCAAATAGCTTTTTGTTTGCCTGCTGTTCCATTGCTTTGGAATGTTGCAAGTGCGCGAGAATGAGATTTCACTGCGCAACAGTTCTCGTTGTCCTGTGTATTTGCGCACCTCAGAGCAGCGTTTCTTAACCTTTTTTACCTCAGCACCCCTTTTGGTCACGCCTAAGCAGTCCAGCACCCCCTACCATTGGCTAACACCTGGTTACTACAGTATAAGGATAAAGTAAAGACAAACGTATTCCTTTTACCTTTTACCGCCACATATGTGACCTTCCCCAGCACCCCCTGAAATTGATTTCAGCACCCCCTGGGGGTGCTAGCACCCCAGATTAAGAAACCCTGCCTTAGAGGAAACATTGCTGACGCAAATAGACGTTCACAAAACGCTTTATCCTTTCTACACTACAAAGAAAATGCCCCGTGTTACGTTAACATTCACAAAAAAACGCTTCGTTGGCAGCAATAGCAAGGTATATTAGTATTACGACAATTTACATGGTAGGCTATCTGCAGATTTTCAACGCAGGGCATTTCTTTTCAAGTAAGCATTGCCATGATCTGTAAAGAAAGAAGCACTGGATTGCCTCAGTTTTCAACGAAAACCACAAATTATGACTTTATATTTACTTAGCAAGCATGGCCGCACCCAGCTGATGAATTCAACTGAACTAATAACGGAACATCTTTTGAAAATTTCGAGGGGGAGATTGCCTGGTTGTTCTCCCCCTGGTTGCGGGATCTGCTACAAGACTTGTCAGCATCACTTAGAAACAAGAGCTGCAAACGTCTGGGATCTCGTCCAAAGCGATCAATAAAACCTTGCTACACAAACCGGACAATTAAGCAGACCTGTAAGTTGACACGACTACGGACAAACTTAAAGAGAGTTAGAACACCACGCAGGTTTTGCAAATTGACCAGATGAATTATGAAAACTCGCCACAGCAAATATAGCTTTGCACTCAGTATTCACTCAGATGTTAGAACTAAACCTTAATGATGAAGACGTATTCCCACAAGCCTGCATAGATGTATTCTAAAAAGCCACGTAATTTTATACTGCATGAAAAGAAGTCCGCATAAGTGCAGTTTGACACTCAGGCACATTGGTCACACTCGCACTAAAAATGGATTTTTCAAACTTGTGGAAGCATTGCTACAGATTCACTCCTACTTTTTTTCACAAAGTATAAATGTACGTGGCTTACCGCTATCAGCATGTCACTGTCTTGCTGCATTAACTGCCAAGATGTGTGCGTTCAACAGTCTCATGCAACAAAACGCCTGCTACCGTAATATAAAGTGAACATTTGCAGATTTGTTGCCATGTTATTGTTACGCAATGAAGACTAAAAGTAGAACAATCCGCTCACGACTTTCGCAACCCGCCACTGCAGGCAAAGGAAGGGACATGTGTGAACAGCAAGCTCATCACTGCATGACACTATAACTGTGAACCTGACTCTTGTGCAGTGTGAGTTTCACACCGGTAAACAAACTGCCATTGCAAGAATCAAATCGATTAATCTGAATTAAGATGCCGACTTCAGATTTTTCCAAAAATATTTGGTTCCTAATCCCAATTTCCAGGGGGGCAAATTCCGTTTAGGCCCCCCGCGGACGCCCATGCAATCGTTGACTATTTCATATCAGGTTCTATAAACAAGGCCAGCTCATCTAATGAAACGAAGAAACGTTTCTGATTAATTGTTAGCATAAGTTAATTTTTAGCATGTTTAGTGATTAAGTAATGTGCAGTACAAAAATATTTTGGCGATGATTTTCAATGAAGTTAAGTGCCATGTCAACACCTCTTTAGGTCTGGTGGGGGGGTGCATCCCCTGCATCCCCCCACCCGTGTCCGCGCCTGCCTAAAATACTGATGTTTGTCGACTGCAGACAACGTATTGTCGGGACTCAACAAAACGAAATTGAATGTCTGCAGATGCATTTTCAACTAAGTCGCCATATTTTGTTTCATAGAATTGCGGGTTAAAGATGTGGCTAACAAGCAATGTTATTTTCTATCGTCTTCCAACAACTGTTGTGAGCTCGAAATGTGTTGCACGTGACGTGTGCCACAAATCGGTCACGAAACCGTAGCTCTAACACAATCGTTTTTCCTGCTTGGCGGGAAGAGTTCTTGCTGTGTATAGTTGCCGCATTTGTTTGGACTAGGTAGGACAACTTTGAATGCTGACCGTGCTTTTACTTTCATTTGCTACCGTGCCATCACGTGCGCGCTACACCAACAAGCCTTTCGCCAGCAATTGGACGAAACGATCGCTTTCGCTGCAGAGTCAAAGCAAACGTCTACAGATTGTCTAGATTCTACCAGCCTTTTATTAAGCGGCATTTTTTGTCTCTCGGTCTTTTACTTGCCGTGCGTTGTTCGGCGTAACGTTCTGTCACTCACCAGCGACGTGTCAGTTGCGCTTGTGACAAGCCAAGACGAGACAATTGAATGCAACTTTGCACCTTTTTATGTGGCCAGCTTACGTAACAATGGTGATTTCAATTGCAGGATGCGTGAACAAAAGACACAGTTATACAGCGGTGGAAAATATTGCATATGTTTTCTTTTCAACTGAAACAAACATTGCTTGAGTGAACTAACCAAAGACCAGATATAAGAAGCTTTTTCTTCTGAAAACTCAGCGGTGATAGATATTTAGTCTAAGCTTGCATGAATGAAGAGTGAAAGCTAGCAGAAGCTAAATGTGTCGTTTCAAAAAGCTTACTTTTATTCAATAGGCGTGTGTCCGTTAACAAAGCTAAATAAATCCACTTGCCACAGCCTATTCTTACTCGATAGGATGTAGCTGAAAGCTAAGAAGGGGATTAGGAAAGGCAATGTTTTTTCATGATGGTGGAAACGTTCTGATATTTTGCAGCTTATTCAGTTTACTGGCAAAACGTTTCATGGGTATTTTGACGAGAAGTAAGTCTCAACCCAGTCATCATGATCGTGTCACATTAAATTTATGAGATGCTCACGCTCGTCTTTTCTCCTTTCAAGCTGGTTTCGTGTTCTGAAGTAAACAATTTCCTTTCTAGGGAAAGGTCAGATGAAGACTGGCTCTATCTGCACAAAATCAAGGCATTTTCAAAACTGAATGTAAACTGTAGCCCATGTGGATCTCAACGTTTCCTGTTTATGCTGGCTAAGTGCGAAGTAACCTCGCGTATACTGTTTTTACGTAAAGCAAGAACTTTAGGAACTCAATGTATTCGGAAGTCCGTGGGCAAAGGGGATGGTCCGAAGAAGCATTGTGTATTTTTGACAATTCTCGCTTGAAACAGCATTTTTGACCTACTTTTGCAGAAACTTTTGTCCAGCTTAAGTCATGCAAGTTCAAAAAATTCGAGCAGTGTGCCGATACACAACACGGTCGTAGTTTGCCTGCAGGTTGACGCGGCATTGCGAGATTCCGACGCTTGATCAAGCGAGAGAGGGCAGGTCATTGGTTATTGGTTATGCTACGCAATGGTAATGGTTTATTCATGCATTTTTGTGATTCAAATCACGAAGTAAATCAACAACACCAAAGAGAAGAAACTAATTTAATGCTGATGAGGTAAACATAAACATCAGCAACTTCATTTAAACTGGACTGTGAACTGGCTCTTTCTTGCGGTTCACCAGTGCACGGTGCTGTTTACTGGTTGTAACATGTGTTGAGTTTACCGTGTATGAATTAAAAAATTAACGTTCTTCTCATTCCGTCTTGAGACGAAATGTTTCTGTTTTTTTCACGGGAAAAATGTAAGAATAGCAACAATTGTTGCAATTCTTACATTTTTCCAGTGAAAAAAACATTGATCAAATAGCGAATGCACACTGCAAAATTTAGATGGCAAACGAGCAGAATTACACCCGGCTGTCTTAAGGCTACCTATGGAGAATGTGCACTGTTTCAAATGCAGTGTTTTCGGCCTTTGTTCTTGTGCCTGAGAAGCAATAAATTTAGTTTAGAGTTGTGGTTATATTTGGTTGTTGTGGGCGATCACTGAGCGGAATGACATTTGTCTTCAACATTAGGCTACACAATACGCTGCGCAGTTGTGAACTGTGCGAATTGGGCATACGTCGTGAAACGCACCAGGAGTGGTTTTGCATAGTATTATGCCAGTGACACGTAGTGGTCTTCGTCTTCGCTGCTGTGAACATCCTTATTGTTGTATAATCGCAAGAGCTATGTTTGCAAACAACCTCTTCACCTTTTGGCGTAACAAAAAGTAACTTCAGGGAACAACACGCTACGACTTATTAAACTATAACGGACACAACTTCATATTCGAGCAACATAAAGCGTGAAGTACTGGGCTTAACTGTTTCTTTCTCATAACAGATGAATTTCAGGCTGAACTAGGCTTTAAGCCTACTGCAAAATGATAACAAGATTTATCCCCGCATGCATTACCAAAGTCCAATATGTCGGACGTCGGTGTTACCAATACACTTTGCCCCAGATAATTTTGATTCAAGGAAGCTTGAGTTTACTTACAATCGCAGTGCTTTAAACCACTCGAAGACTTTATTACCATTCGTTTTTTTTTCTTTTTTTTCAGCATTTCTACTTGACCCTGCTAAGAAATCTGTATAAATTATGTTGTATCACTGCGTAAATCGATTATGATATTTTTTGTCTTTTCGTATTTTATTTCACAATGCATTTTTCAAGATTTACACGGAAACTTAAAATTAAAAATCAGGTAAGCAGGAATAATAATTTCTTAATTTAAGTTTTGTGCTAAAACATTTCCACGCAACCTATGTTCAGCAAAATTTGTCATAAACAAGAAAAAATTCAAATCTCAAAACAAGATTTAAGTTTATCTTTTTTTGTATCTTTCATAAATCGTGGTTTTTATATTAACATATATTTGATATTCCAAATTTTTTCTTTTAACAGCGTATGTTCTTGTAGCAGGCAAAAAGATGCAGGTTTACTATTTTTCCGGGCAGAGAAGCCAAAACCCAGATGTTGCTTGTGCTTTTGTTATTTAGGCGTAATATATGCACGATAATTTCAAGGTAAGTTAACTCCTCAGCAAGTTAACTTACGGGGATGAGATGGCAGTGAACAAATGAGCTGAAAAGGATCCATCCAATTTTTGAATTGCAACCAATAACGTCGTGTGATTCTTTTGGCAAATGTATATTATCTCCGTGTGCAAGCGACACTGGAAAGGTCTTTTGCAAATCCAACTCAGCGAGACATGGAAACAGCAACATGAAAACGCTTCAATACGTTGAAACTGAAATTTTTATTTTTAAACTTCGAAATAGTGGGTGCAGTAACCTCACAAGCGCCGCAATGACACAGCTTTCAAATAACTAAGGACAAACTGGAAATGTCGGGCCGTGGACATCGCATTCTCTGAAAAAATTAAGACTCACTTCCCAGTTTGCTTGCCAGCTGCTCAACTTTATCTGACAACATCGGCAAAAGATACGGTATCAACAAAGTGTTGGCTAATATCCGAGGGTGGTGCAGTGCCTTGTTAGTAAAACCTTTTGTGTTTTCTTAATCCATTCACGGTAAAGTAATTTTTGTTTCCTTGCTGCAGAAGAGCCACAGACATAGGGCTAGAAAATACTATGCGGGCAGCGATTTCTTCTGCATTCAGCGGTTAACGCGCACGCCACACAAGGTCTTTTGGTCCTTGACGGCGACTGGGCAATGTCACCAAAAATGATGATCAGAATCAGATTGTTTGACGTGACAAAGAAAAAATGACCATGGAAGAATGTTTAGGTGACCGATGGGCGGGGCATGAGGGTTACGGATTACCGAAGCGCATCGAGCGGATGCGCGGAGCTTGATGCAACTGCTGTGAATTACAAATCGACATAGTTCTCGGCACGTACCAAGCTTAGTTTCTGCACATTTCTGTATTTTTGTTCAACTGTCAGCTGCAAACTGAAGGGCCAAAAGAAAGAGATTAGGCCTACTCCTGTTTTTACCGAGTGTTAGTGCACTACCTCTGTTTTCCGAGCATTTTTTGCCAAAATGGATGTTAGTTGCGAAAGATGTTATGAGGGCAAATAGATCACTTGCTTTGAGCGAAAATCTTATGCACCAGAGTTATTTCCCGAACATTTAATTTGTCAAACAAGATGCAGTTATCCGCCAATTAAAGGACAGTGCCCTCTGAAGTTAGCGAAAGCTCGGGTTGACAGCACTGTTGGTGCACATCGGGGCTGCTCAAAGGTTTTATATTTGCCCGTAAATTGCGAAGAGGCGATAACGTCCGCTGATATTGCCTTATCACCAATGATTCACTTACAGTAGTCTGACTGTCACGCAGTTGGGAGTCTTCAATGCTTTTTAGTCGTTCAGATGAGTTAGGTTACTTTTTTAGTCCAAGCTTTAAAAATGTCAACATGTAGTTGAGTCAGCAATTGAAAGTCTTTGATGCGGTGCACTGTAACAAATAGCGAGTATTTATATCTTTTAAGCTGTTCGTTCCAAAGCAAAACTTATTCAGAAGTCGCATGCACAATGTATATAAGCAATTAGTACGTTGCAAAAAGTCACAGCTCATTGGTGCTACGAACAAATAGGTTCTTGCCTCTGAAATCGGTAAAATATTAAGTTCGGTTTTTCGTTTAGATGTCCAGCAATTTTCGAAGCCCAAGAGCAAGACAGAGCATGTTTGACTCAATTTTGTGTCACTTTCAATTGTAAGCCTTCGCGAGTTCGCGTCTGAGCATATCAGTTTCAAGAATTTAGCCTCAGCATACCACCTGGAAGTTCCTGTTCTAAAAACGTTTTTGCTCGGGCATCTTTCTTGATAACCAGGCGAACGCCTATCAGTCGATTAGCCTATCGAGTTTCGGTGTGCAGTTTGCTCTGTTTGCCAAAGTCTGCAAGGGCTGTTTGTGCCAATTCATTGGGAGCGGTGCGTTTAAATGAGAAGCGTATCGATTCTTAAAGCATGTAACTGACAAACCAAGACGAATCCAATCACTGGTTGATGTAAGCAAAAAGTTTTGAACACAGACGCACAAATTGCCTCGGAAGATTGTTGTGTTTCGCTATTGAAGGTGAGTGTCCTCAGTCCACAGAAGCAATATGCAAGGGTCGAGAAACGATATTGCAATTTGAGATAATACCTCAAGTCATGTCGGAAGTGAGCGCTTTTCTTGAGTTCAGTAACAAAGTTTATCTCGGCATCGATCTTCAGCGTGCCTTGTTGAGCTCACCACACATCAGAACGTCTCCACGTACAAAGATTCCCGCGTGGAGAGTTTGTTGCAGCGTGGTAAACTGCATTCGCGTTCCTTTACCATAGTTCCAAATCTTCTTAGGACTATCGAAAACGCACTGAAACCAGAAAACGTTTGAAGCTATGCGTGGCCAGGCCCGTAACTAGCTTGGGACACCAGGAGGGGCGAAGAGTTTTCTGAGAGGGGCCCAAATTTTTTGAACTATGTCCAATATTTTTAAACCATATCCAACACATTTTTCCAGGGGAAGCGAAAATGTTTCTAGAGGGGCTTCGCCCTCCCTGCGCCCCCTTGGTTACGGGCCTGTGTGTGGACATCACCTGCGTACGAAGGTTACGAGTTGTTTTAATGTAGAAGCCTATTAAAAATGTTGCAAATGAAAAAGCATAACTTTCATCTGCTGAAAGGATGATAATCCGAAGTTGTCTGCGGTTTTAACTTGAAGAAGAAAGTTTGATCTGTTTTGATGAATCCTTGATCACCGCAACCTGTACAGAGTTTTGCTATGACCAGGGGTGTAATGGGGTGGGAGCGCGTTCCCACACCTTTTTGCACTAGATTACATTAAAACATAGCTGCGATCTCACAGATGTGCTAGCGACACACAGATTCGCACTGCTAGTCAAAAGTCTACAGTGAAATAGGAAAATCCAGTGTAGAAATTCTTGTAGGCGACTGCTCACTTTATTCGAACTGTTTGGTGCAGTCTTCCTTTTTATTTCGTGTGGGAACGGTGTTCCCACACCGAATAAAACCCCGTTCCCTTCTATTTTTTAGCACTACAGCCCTGCGTAAGACACTGATGCCCTTGCTGTTAAAGTTAGCTTTGCATTCGCCATTATCTTGACTATTCGATCATGTAAAGTTATCAAAGATTGATGTCCGTGCTTTCATTCCATTTGCAGAAACAGCTATTTGCTTGCTGTGCTGTTTTCGTCGAAGGCCGTGACTTGCCAATATCATCCTACAGACATCTTTTGCCGTGAAATAAAACGAAATCCAAAAAATCATATGTGCCGCGAAAACAGAAGCAGATGAATAATTTGGATTTTCCCCAAATTCAAAATTCCGTTTTTTTTGCAAAAAGTGGTTCTTCCTTTAACAACCGTTACTCGAAGAGAAGGTTTAATTAAAACAACTTCGCAGCTTTGGCCGACCTGCGTTCTGGGAATAACCGACGCGGGGGGCAGTTCGTTTCGCATTAAGGGGTGGATTAATGTTGGGCACCTTTCTGACACAAGGTTTCCTCGGCATACCTACTTCAATGGCGAACAATTACAATCGTTTAAATTACTGAGGCTGAAAAAAAGTATGACCTACTACGAGAGCCACAGTTCATGCATGATGGAGACATGGTTGACTGACAGATTGTCGCATGATTACTTATCAAGTCCACGTTGCGCGCTAAGAAACTATGTATTATTACCTAAAACTTAAATCGCATAAAGAGAAACATGTTTCACTGAGTATTTATGTTTCACTGACTTTCTTCTCAAGGTTGATATCTTGTGCCTCATTTCCAATCAGTATGTGATTTTATCGCCACTTCTGACACATAACGTTAAATCGGGGATACCTTAGAACCCAATAGTTTCATAAACGTGTTGGAAAGTTTTCGCGTATCAGAAAATGTAAGCGATGGGAAGAGCAGAGGGCAACGAGGTTAAAAAACACATTTTGCCGAAACGCCACAACAGGCAGTAATTTGCAACATGCTTGCCCTTAGGCCTGCGTGGTTGCCTGGCGACATTGACTACCGTTAGACAGCGAGGGATGAGCAAAAATGTTTCTCAAATACGTTTTATCAGTCTGGTAAAATGGGCTGACCGGGGATTTGCAAGGTCAATATTGGGTTCGTAAGGAAGACGGAAAGCAAAAGTAAACAAATACGGTACAAAGCCAGACCAGAGCACTTAAGCTTAGTTTAAACAAAACGTAACGCTTGTTTCATAGACGCAAATGTTGCAGTGTTTTCAGAATGCTTGCGTTGATGCAAGTCATTAACTAAAGAATGTTGTTTTCTTTGCGTGGCTCTGGCTTAAGAAAGTGCAACAGAATACAACATTACCGTCAATGAAACACGGTGAGCTGTAACGCCTGGCATTTGGTAAGCGTTCGTTGCCGATGTAGAGGCAAATGTCATTAGTCCCGGGAAGGTTGTAGTAGAAATAAAAAGTTGTTCTTCTGAAATGGTGGTATTAGTGGAAACAGGGGCGGAGCTAGGGGGGTGCCATGGGGGGCCACTGCCGCCCCAAAATTTTGCCTGGCCCCCCCCAAAATTTTTCAGGTCTCTTTCTGAAAGTCCTACACAGACGACTGACAGCTCCCCTTGTTGGAAAACTGGCCCCTCCAGTGCCCCCCCCAAATGAAAATGTCTGGCTCCGCCCCTGAGCTCAAACCATGTTTAGCTGATATGTAGTGAGCGCGGAGCGTTTAAGTAGTTCTCGGTCCTCTTTTCATTGCGTTTGTTATCATATTACAAAGACTTCCTTCCTAATCATATTTTTACCAACAAAACAGTTGCAGCATTGCGTCGTCTCAACTCCATCCTTAAAACAGAAGGAATCTTATCAGCACATAATTTCGCAAATTTTCAACAACGTTACTTTCTTTCGCAGAAAAGATGCAGGAAACGATTTTGAAAATTTAAAAATAGGTTTTACGCTGGGATGTGTAAAACTTCCGGAAATAAAACCGCTCTACGAAAAGAAAGTGCAGTCCTCGAAGATGATCAGACATGTGTTGGAATGAAATAGTACAAGGAGTTCTGCAAAGGTGTAGTTGGTGAAGATTTTTTACAAATTTAACTGCATTTATTATGTTTATCCAAAACGGAGCTTGATGCATTTTTTATCCAGGAACCTTTTCAGAGAATATTAAACGATGACATAAATTTCCGTAAAAAGCAGATCATGGTGCGCACCACAACTGTCGAACCTATCAGTTTTACATCATGCACTTTCTTTTGTTGCTTTATGTACTGTAGGCAACTTGGCTGATGGCAAGTTATGCATTAATTCATCTGACGATTGTGGCTGTACTGCTCATTAGGAACCTCGTTTGTGAATTCTTCACAAATTTTTTAAAGTAACGTTTTGTTAGACGTGGAAAGTTATTCGGAATTGAGGCTTGTTGTAATTGCGGATGATCAAAGTGGTGGAATAAATCCGAGAAGCATGGCAGTGCCAATCATCAGACAACGAAAACAAAAAGCAATGCTTTCATTTGTTGGCTGTTGATCGCAGCATTGCGGCAACGCAGCAGTTCCTCTGCTTACCACAAGCAAGGGTTAGCTTATTGTTCGGAAAGATGCTCCTCAAAACAACTGTACTTGATATATTTATCTCTGTAATCTCGTGCTTTTGCCAGTGCATGCACATTACAAATATGCCACTGCCATCTTTTGAAAACGAAAGATTGAGTGGTAACTTAATGCTAATCACGTAAAGACGTCTTTCAACAGTGAATACCATAAATGTTCTGCAGGAAAAGGTTTCACTGACTTACGCTAAAGATACAAACAGTCGTTTATGAAACGTGCAACGTAGTTTCAAATCATCTGTTTTACGTTGCTGTTTCTGACACACAAGACCAGAAAAGTTCAAAAAAGTGGAAGAATTTTATTTAGTTAGCTTGCATTGAAGTCAACTTTTTCTCGTGAATTAGAAAGTCACGACCGCCGAATTGAAAAGGAAAGCGTCGATAGACTGCTGCAATGTTTTCTTAACATTTATCCTATTTCGTACGTTTACTGTATAATCAAGCCAAGCTGCACAGCTTGCATCACTCTCTACGGTAGTGGTCCTAAAACCTCTTCTCTACCATGCCCCTTTAAGTAATTGTCATTTGTTTCGAGGCCCCCTGACAATAGCCAAGTTGTATAAGCAAATGTATTTATTAGTTAAGTTATTGATCAAACTTTCCATGTTGCAGAGTGCATAAGGGCTCGTGCCCCCTTCGAAATTTATTGACGCTCCCTGGGGAAGCGATGCCCCCCGGTTTTAGAACCACTGCTCTAGGGCATAGGGTTCCCAACCATTTTCGAAGCTGGCACCCTTTCACAAACATAAAGTGACGTTCGCGCCTCCTCATTTCAGACAAAGCGTAGAAATAACAAAAAACAGACCGATTTTGCAGCGTCTTCTTTTTTTAAATTACTACCCGTAATAAATAGGCCTGCTGACAAGACATCAGAAAACATTCAGTCCTACTTTTCAGGGTTTTGTTTGTGCTTCTCTGAGATTATGCGCTCATGTATCTTGGCACACAAAGCCACGTGAAAATCGTCGAGAGGTTCAAACGGTTTCGATACTTGTTTTTCAAATGAAGTAGAGTTCGCACCAGCGATATGTTCCGGCAAAGGGCAAGGTTGTATGAGATGTCGCGCATGGTGTCAGTTCTGGTGCTACCGATTTTAAATGGGTGCCAAACAGTCCTCGTTTTTGGTGTTATATGATGAAGATGCGGCAATTTCGGGCACTTACTATTGGTTAGCTGTTAAAAGATTTCATAAAACTAGCGAAAGAAGTCTCGCCACGTGATTTAACACTTTGCTGCTTGCGTTTCAGCGCCACTTTCCGTAAAAGGCTATCTTGCCCTACGTAATCGGTGCGGTAGCTGCAGGCGCCGCTGGTCTTAACTTCTCATCATAGAGCAATCGAAATCATAGCCGCCGAATACAGGAGCGGATCGTAATCGAAATCGCAGGCGGAGATTCAAGGATTGTAGAGCTGGCCAGTTCGTCAAGAAAGACGTTAGGTTTGTTCCGATACGCTTATACATTGCGAAAACAAGCTAAATTATTATAAAAAGTGCTGTGATCCAACGGCAGAAGCAAGACTTCTAATAACCAGACGTGTATGCCTTGGGGTTGTTAAGTTAGACTAAAAAGCAAATAAATGACAAAACGATTTGTATTAGCAGTTTGTTTGAACCTGGAGAGATGAGCAAAGAAGCAATCCCCAGTTTTTGCCTTGAATTTGTTTATTCGACGAGAGCCAATGTTAGTTTAGATGAAATATTGAATTGTAAATCCACGTCGCCCCACAACACATACTCAAATCAAGTGACATGTTAAAAGACAACCGAAACTGCAAAGTCTGCATGTGAAGCCAAAGCTATGAAGGCTGCTAGATTAAGACATGCAGATAACTCAGCCTTTTAGCGTCGCTTACAAAAAGAACCTAAGGAATGTTGGAGCGGAGAATGATGACGAAGCTGAGTGTTTATTTTTTATCTTTTATTGGTCGTGACGTTATACGTGTATGTCCAACAAATTTTATGCTGCTACTGAATCAAGCTGAAAGCGCTTTTACTCAATGGTGTTCTACATCATTGCTACAACATAGTTTGCTCAGATCGCCAACCTCCAATTACGCTGACAATCCAAAAATCGATGCTTTTTAATTTAACACCAATCCATCTTGTTTAGGGTGTTTAGTGCAGTCATGCATAAAATTTGCTAGCAACACTGCTTATCGATAATCAACTATTTACCCTTAAATTTTTTTGAGAAAATTTGGCAAATGTTGTGCTAGACTGTTGAAAAGGTTTTCTGCAGTTACTGCTGCCTTTGTGCACTCACGACTTTTGAATTTTCCCAAGTGACTGATGAGGCTCAGTTTTGATACAGATGCATCATGAAAAAATTGAAAACAATTTAATCTTTGTATCTTTCTGATAAACCAGTGTTTTCTATACTGCCAATTCTTTTCCATGCTTGAATGTCACATGACATTGCAACTTATCATACCGTACTGTAAAGCTGAAAAGAAATTGACCAAAGTACGTCTTTCTGACTTTCCAATGCAGCCTTCAGTGCACTAGATATATGTACAAAGCAAGCCAGTTTGTTTCGCTCAGCAGGACATTTTTACCATCTGTTTGCCACTGCAGTATATGTAACTCGTGGGTTTCTTTTTTGTGCCTAAAAACTGGTGCACTTATTTTCTTATCTGACAATTTTTTGCCTACGTGATAGCATAGATTCGAGACTGCTTTATCAGTTTCTCACCTGTGTACTTTTTAGGCAATTTTTTTGCATAAGTAACGTTTACGCCGGGACAAGAAAAGTGACCCTTTTCATGATTCAGAGAAGCCCTGTTAATTTTTGTCTAACTGCTTATTTTAAGATTCGGTCTTGTGGTGCATTTGTTGATTCAAATTTCGCCTCACAAGTGCACATCAAATTGACTAAGAATTTCATAACTTTTCCAGAGCCGGCTGACATATTCATGAACGCAGAGGTCACAACATGACAAAAAGATAGCCATTTGAAAACAGTGGAAAATGTCGATTGTATAGCGAGTTTTTACCTTGGTGCCATGTTCTTCAGTTTATTGAATGCCATGGCCTAGTTTCACCTAGTTAGTAGAAGTTTATTTGTATCTGGCTCGGTTACCCGGGGACTATTGTGACACCTCTTAAATTGATACTTTTTATGAGAGTATTAGCTCAAGGAGGTTGCCTGAAGTCGTTTTTTCCCTTCATCATTACTAAGAGGTATGCAGTTCGACTATATGCATTCGGAGGATAAGACTTGATTTCAGAAAACGTATTTTCTTGCCAGTAAGTGCAGAATTACTTGAATTCTTGCCTTCTGGACCCAATGAGCGATAAAAATTTGCAAGTGCTACCCTTGGTATTTGCCGTCTTCACAAATTCCCTCGAGTCGCAAAGCATGTTTTAACTGCTAAGTTCCCATACGATAGTTCAACAGTGATGCAGTGAGGTGTTTACGTCGCAGCACCGGATCCTATCATCGTTGCACATGATAAAGACGGTGCTGCCTGCTGGTGTGAGTCTGCAAACCATATGGAGAAAGCTTGCCAGTGCGTTTGTGCTGCAGGTGTGGATATGTCCGTGAAGTGTACGAACAATTTTTGGAATGCAATGATTCTGTTTTGTTAGTCTTGTGGTTTTCGATAGGGTGCTCGAAAGATATTACTTGCCTGTGTCGTTCGACTTTGATGGTAAAACCTGTGTTTATCTCCAAAAAATTCAGCTGTGATGTTCAGAGAAAGTCACCCGGTCTCAGAAAAAGAACTTTTTTGACTATTTCATGCACCTCTCACTAACATATTTACTCCAGTACATTTGTAATATCAAAGTTAATCCCGGTGTTTTTCACATCAAGTGTTACACATGGAGCAGTGCCTCATGAAAGCTAAAACGTTCCTCAGTCCTTGTTGAAGAAGGCTTCAGTTGCAGTAAATATGAATCACCACCATAAGTTCAGCACTAGTTGTTCAGTTGTAGACAGTTGGGCACGGAGCTTGCTTTTACGCCGGAATGCTTTAACCTTTTGATGAGAAAAACATGGCGGACTAGGATCGTCTTTGCATTTGATTTCAATATCCTAACACAGTGCCTGCTGACATTTACATTCTGTCGTTGCGTTATTGGATCGAGCCCAATACAGGCATTTTGACATTTTGGACAAACCTTGAAGAGGCAGCTTAAGGCAACAGCCTGTTCGTTTTTGGATAATACCGACTTTTGGTTGCAGCGTAACTTGGCCGTGACTTCAAAATTCCTGTAACGACGAGAGAGTTGAGGCAGTTGCGGTTCGCTCGTTATCAGATTACTCTGAAATTATACCTCGCGTGAAGCTACCTGGTTTGGGCTCGCCGATCAGTGCATGTCCTGTAACATGCTTCGACATTTGACGAAAGAGCCAAATCTGTTCAGCCAAATATAGCATATTTTTCGCGGTGAAAAGTTCATCCTTTACCTTGTTTACGATTGTTCTTAACCTACGCAAGATATTGGATCAAAAGCTATTTTTTTCTAAATATGTTTTAAATCAGCCAGAGTCGCATCGCCCAAGTTTTATATAGTGCACATAAAGTTTTTCTTTATAACTTTTTCAACGGTCAACAAAGATATTTTTTCGTCAAGGTCTTATGTTGACTCAAACTCATTCATCAGCACGTAAAATTAAAATATTTTATTTTAGTTAAGTAAGGTAGAGGGGAGACATTTTGTGAAAGGGCAAGATTTGTATGAAAATGGATGTTAATCTCATACAAGCCAAGTCTTAATATACAGTAATTGTACATATTAACAATTACTCAAATGTAAGATATGAATCAAAGTGTTGATTAAGGTATTGACGTGGTAATTACTGAACAAATATTACAGCACTATGACCATTTTGAACGCTCAACATAACTAAATCTTGTATTTGAAGTTATCATACATTAAAACCTGGCCTATACTGAAAACTACTAAACCATAGGATAGTTTGTACTTCTTGTTTGGGTACGAAGCAGTACTATTTTGCAAAAATCAAAAAAATGGATGAAATAGGCCTAAAAAATTCTGGTAAACAATGTATAGCGTACAAAAATCGAAGTTTACCTAACTGTAACCGCAAACAATGAGCGCACGTTGAGACAATCTTTTACAAACAATTGAGATTAAATGTGACCGACCATGTTGTCGAAGTTGTATAGTTTTGTTGCTTGATACGTCCAAAGTAGGTTCGCGTGCGTATGGTAAAAGAAATCAAATTATGCTTATTCCATATAAGGGTCTTGTCATTTTTCGTTGACAAGCTGTATTCTTACTTGCATATTTTAAAAAGTACCATCTCGTGTTCGCTGTGTTGTGAAATGAGTCCATTTCAATTTTTCTCGCGAAGGTTCGACAATTACATTTAATTATCGTGACGAGCTGGTCTTTCCCGTGTGAAAGGGGTTAGTTGTTAAAAAATTTATAGACCATCTCCAAGTAAAAGTTTATATCAGACATTGCGATTATTTCCGATGTGGCGTTCTCACGATTAGATGAAGCACAGAAACCTATCGAGTCAAATCAAAGCTGTTTTTTGCAGGAGTTTTGGTGAAGACGAAGCGAAGGTCTTTCAGAAAATCAGAACGTTGTTTGCTTCAGAGCAACAAACCGCGTTTAGTTTTAAGCCTACAAAAGATTCATTGGGAAATGGGAGTTTTTTGTTTTTTCTTTTCGTTAAGTTTAAGCTGAACAGAAAGCGATTTTCATGTTGAAATCTTTTAATTTCTACCTCACACTCTCTGAAATGCCCAAGAGTCAGTTTCAAACTTTCTAGTGAGGGTGTTCCTCGCGGGCCACACATACACCAGGGACAGAAGCAGTAGCTTGTCGTGAAGCGAAAATGAAAATCAGAACTGCTTACCAGAGCGGTGGAGGCGTCTTATGGAATAATAAAAAGCTTTAAAGCTTTTACCTGTAAAGGATAGCCAACGATCAGTGGTTGAAAGGCAGACGTTTATCCTAAATAAAAATTGCCCTACAGAATATGTGTTGCTTTCATCTGAAACTGCTTGTGTGTTATTGACATTCATTTATCCATTTCAGCTTCATCCAATGTAACGCTGTTCTCAATTAAGGAAGCAATCCAGACCAGGTAATATCTGTCAAAATTGAGTATCGCACGTGTAGGTTTTTGGAAGACATGAAGGTGGATGTACAAATATTTGTCTAGAGCAAATCTCTGGTTCCTTTGTTCTAAAAATAGACTCAAGTATTAACATTAAACGTATCAGGTTATTAATGTCTTGCCAAACACGTTAATATTACAAGTTACAATCTGAAACAACATTGAATTGAAGCAGAGGTCGTTTCAAAAAGCGTCGGAGTCCTTCAACTTCTACAGTGCTCTCGTCACTCCCTCTGTCAAACGGAGCAATTTCGCAAAAATACCAATACACTGCGGTTGTGAATCTGCCCACATGAAATCTTAGCAACGCTTTGCAAATGAATCGCATGACGCACGTAATACGTCACAAAAATCTGACCAATCTGTATGAGTCCACGCGCAGCAGGTAAAACAAGCATGAAACACAGCGGACAATCCGCACCAAAACAACAACTGATCAGCCGACACTCTACGTAAATAATTTATAGCGTGCCGTTCATTTAGCGTGTAACAACTTCTTCAACTTACGGCGTTGGCCAAATGAAGACGCCTCGCGGTACACTTTACGGACTGTGCGTTTTCGGTTCTCCGGTGAATTAATTAGAATTTATAGGCACGGTCGTGCAATGGATCTTCTCTTTGGTGCATGCCAACCACTACACGCGTGAAACAGATACCGAGATCGATTTCCAACGAAGTTTAGTCTGGGAGTGAAGGAACTGCCCCATGTTTCTCAGAAATGCGGTGTCGAAAGACGAGGCGGAGGGTCTGTTTCTTTTGAGTTTCTCGCATTCCTAAAATGACAGGCGTTATCGAGAACAGCTGTGACAAGGGTGAAGTTCTTAATCACAGCAGTGCACTGTATCGACGCTTAGTTCAAATCTGCCTTCCAGGTTGAAATAACTGAAAATAGCTTGTAAGCGGGAAACGTTAGCAAAATTTCTCAAACCGCTTTTGCTTGAGGACTTTATTTATGCGTTTCTGTAAATCTGGAGCTATGAAACGTAACTATGGAGTTGAAAATCAGATGCATGATAATCTTTTAAACGTCTCCAAAGCTTTCATTAATTTTCACTGACACCTGCGTGAAAACTGACTTACCTGACACTGTTTTGTGGACGTGATGGTTTGTTCGCAAAAATGAACTTTTTTTCCCTCAACTACACTTCATCGAATTATCGCGGTCAGGAACACTTTCAACTGCGATTTCTAACATTCTTCCGTGCTCTGCAAAAAATCCAAATCAAATGAAGTTTAGTTGCATTCTTCTTTTAACTGACTATTCTGAAACGTTTTAATCAACGGGTGGAAAATAGTATTACCAATATTTTCTGTTTCGAGCAGATTCTGATCTCAATTAGCAAGCGTGAATTTAGCATGATTATAAGCTATATCAGTAGGGAAGCCAGCATTTCTTCCTGCGGCGCAAGCCTTCATTTAAAGCACGACTTACTTTTTATTGCTTGCAGGTACAGGTAGATTGTAGATATCAAATAAGCTCTACACAACTGCTCTTTGTGGTACGTTACAGCATCTATTGTGATTAAATATTTCTATTTGGAAGGAATCCGAAACGTTCACAAGACTGATAAGAACGCTTCTGGATCAAATCTGTGGAACTCGCGAAACTAACTCCAAGCTGATCCAATACTCTGCACTTTTTGTGTAAGTGTTATGAGTTTTCTTCGTTTTTTTCGAATGGTGTAGCTCGACAGAAGCATCATTTTGTTTCCGGGTTTCTGAAATCTTTTTAGTAACTTGCTGGAGAGGGAATGTCAAGAAAGTGACAGAGTTTTTTCGAAAAGACTACAAGGTTTAGGTACTGAAAGGCCACCGACTTTTTCTTGATTGTTTTATATCAGAGAAATCTTTTACGTTTGCCCAGAAATCACTGTTTAACTATTTCTTGTTTTGCTAGGCATAAAGGTACGATGTTTTGCAAGCGCTGTAATCAGAATCAAACCAAAGTCGAAGAAAAGCTTTTAGGGGATTTTGCATGATCAGAGTCTGCACAGCTGCTTTCGGATTTGCACACTTATAAATCACATGGGATGAAACTTGAAACGTGTCCCATGTCCCATAGCTATACATTTTACTTCATACAAGGAATTTTTTGAAGTTGAATATCATTATTGTATGCTCACAGCACAGTAAATATTTTACGTGGAGACTCAGTGCCATGGGAGAGTGATGCGAGGCCCTCGAAAATAAGGGATTTGATCCCTTTTTTGGGTGGCAACTATAAAAAGGATCACCCAATTTTCATTGGTTCCCTTACTAGGAAATTTTGGGTGTATTTGTCACGGCTCTGTAAAAGCCATGCATGAGGCATGCACGTGATATAACGTACAGGGTGACACAAAAAACGGTCATCACTTAAACTTGAATAATTTTTGAAATAATTAATCAATTCTTTTTATGTTTGAGATTTACCAAGTAGAGTTAATGTTCTAAGAGTCTACCAAATTTGACCTTCGAGATGCCATGGACTACTGAACAAAAGATATTTATATTTGAGGCATATTTTCGGCAGAAGTCTATCCACGCAGCTCAATTGCAATTCAAAGAACGGCTCGGATGTCGTGAATTTCCTGTCCACTCAATGATCTACAGATGGGTCAACAAGTTCAGAACCCATG
>Ga0210059_1001424_pt1 | contig 35930 bp, 23 predicted proteins | sample Ectturendosymbi2_FD_188042 | JGI IMG/M metagenome (GOLD analysis project Ga0210059, IMG submission 188042) | Ecteinascidia turbinata endosymbiont from Florida, USA - Sample 2 (SPAdes) (version 2) | ecosystem: Host-associated > Tunicates > Ascidians > Unclassified | place: Key West, Florida... | reverse complement strand
TTTAGGGGTTAGGTTTAGGGGTTAGGTTTAGGGGTTAGGTTTAGGGGTTAGGTTTAGGGGTTAGGTTTAGGGGTTAGGGTTTGGGGTTAGGGTTTGGGGTTTGGGCTAGGGGTTAGGTTTAGTATGCTTCTACCAAGCCTACTCAGCTACTGCAGTCCACTGCAAACTCGTGCGTTACTGTCACTTTACAGGCGGTGGACAAATAAGATTTCAAATATGAAGGTCATCGTGCGGAGCTGTAGCCATGCCTTGTGTATAACTTGAACTCAGAGTCAGCAAACACCAAGTTTGCTAAGCCAAAAAATATGGAAGAGGCTAATTTTCAAACAGAGCATTTCTGCTCATAAAACACTTACTTTCATTTGGGCATTCATCCTGAGCAACTTGACAAATTGATCGCAGTAAAGCCCACAGTTCTATTTCCAGTAAAGCACTGCCTTTGACATGTAAAATTTCATACAGGCTTGCACCAATACATTGAAGCATGTTCTGTTTAAAAACAAACAGTTGATTGCCCTTGCATACGGACAAAGCCACAAGTAAAGAAGTTCTTTCTTACTTTTGTACTGTAACCTGTATTACAGCTTTCTTCATATATGCAAAGGCGTTGTTATTCTTCCTGTTACAGCGGAGAGCGAAAGCATGATTGATTGTTACCTATACTTCTTCCTCGTATTCGTATCTGACCTTCTAATGGGAAACGTGTTGCTGATAAAATCATGAGCACTTCGTCATCGTATAGCCCATTGTAAACGTGAACACAAATGACAAGGAAACAAAACACTAGTGCCGCAAGGGAGTAATTTCAAAACAAGAACTGCAAATTACTGGGCACCTGAACGACTGTTGGTGTGTGTACGCATTCAACCGAAGCGATGCCAAGCTGCGAACAAGTTAAACCGTTTTTCTTGGCTCAAAGATTTATTTTGCCTACTTCGACTACTGAAGCGAAAACAGTGCAGAAAACACCAGCAAAGTTCTTTCACATTAAGTGACGCACTAAAGCTCTGACGAAATTTACCGCAAGGTATGCGTATTACAGTGTACCCAGTCATCCCAAACAAACTACAAAAAAGAATTATAAATCCTTTAGTTTTGAATTACAAAGACTGTTCTGATCACTGAAAAAAATGTGTGTTTAGATTTTATAAAAAATAAATGCAAATTGTAATTTTTTTACGAATTAAGTTTTGATTAAAACTTCTGTCGGCCTTGATACAATGTTTTGTACGGATGACCGATTGCAAGATTGTGAGGGTTGCTAAGAGCGACCGATGGTTGGGGGCATTCCCTTAAACGTTTCTGCGATAGGAGTTCAGAGTACTTCCTTGGCTATACTGGCAATAGCAAAAAGCATCCGTGTTGCTTGAGCGATGATTAAAAATTGCGTTTGACGATGATGTCTTTATCAAAAAATTATCCGCCTACAAGAGAAGAACTTCTGTTGGTTAGATTACTGCGTGGACCTGTGAAGAATTTAAATGTGAATGGCAGGCATTTGAATGAAGTTCCAAGACCAATATGCAGATTGACTACTTTAACAACACTGGAAATGAAAAACAACAAGCTGAAAGATTTTCCTGATTACCTTTCAACGCTAAAAAATGTACGGTTAATATTTGTTTGCTGTGCTTGTTTTATTTATTTTTGTTAGTGTACAAAAAACAGCAAATATCATTTGTAACAGAATTGGTTCTCAACAAAGTAATCTCCTGCTAGAGTACTGCCCTTTTACCCAACAAATGGATTTTAATAAGCATGAAGAACGCTTTGGCCATGCCTTTCCACGGATGCAAAGTACAGGCTGCTGATGAATGGGCAATTCAGTAATCTTTACCCTTGCTAAAGAGAGATCATCCTCTTTCATAAAGGTTCTGCCACACACACTCATTTTTTGAATGAATAGTGATCGCTAATACCTGTCGCTAACACAAGATACTTATTTGGCAACATGCTATGTTTCATTTAAACTGAACCAGGCTAATATGAAAAACATGTCATGAGCACATAGGAGATAACAACATGCAAATAATACTCACCAAGTAGGCAAGTTGAAATACATTAGTGTAAAAAAAAAAAACCTTTAAAAGTTTTTTCTTATCTGCAAGAATGTAGCCTACTATACACACTTAGCTTCACATAATTAAAAGTCTAATGAAATTAATGACAAAAGTTTTTGGAACTGCTATAATAGCAGGCAAAGACAAGCCTATGTTCATTGGTTTATTATAAAAGCTATTTCCTATTAATGCCATTTTGCAGAATTTCAATTTGACTGTATGTAATAATTAATAAAAATGCTTTACAGTTTGCTTTACATGCTACTAAACGATCAAGCATTCTTCATACCAGTAATTCAGTTTTGGCATGTATAAGATCTTGTCAAAAGGATTTTGAATGCAAAGAGCTTATTAGTAATAATAATAGCAATATGTTAGCATTAGATATTATTCATTCATTGATTTTCAAAACTGCTTTTAGAAAGCATTTGAATGAAGTGCTAATAGTTTTTCAAATGTTAACAGTTATAAGTGTAAATATTAACAGCTAATCCTAATGGTTTAAATTTTAGTGTTGCATATTACAGATGGTAAACATGAATGCAACTGTTACCACGCTACAAAATCTTTAGCATTTTGATCATAGATCATGAGTGTATTACTGAGAATGTAGTCATGACTGATAGATGTGGTTTCAGGTCAGATATTGTACATTCGCGTCTGTTTGCCCATTCTTTAACACTGATCATTTTTTTAATCATTTTTTGATTGCATGTCTTTTTGGTCCATTTTTCTAAAAGTAAATCCATCAATTTATTGAGATTTAAAAGCTCAGTGCCCATTAATTTCAACATAGAACAGTTTTTGTTTATGTTTTCATGTTTTTGTGCATGTATATCTAATATTAAAGTCAAGGAAAACTGCATGTGGAAAAATTTTCCAAAAATGTCAGAGTGCTATATGTTGCATCTCTTGGAATTCATGCTGTGGAATAAATGATTTATTTCCTAGCAATATCAAAGCACATTTTTTGTTCATTTGGTTAAGACTTATGGATCTTACATGTAACTGAAAAACATAAGTATTTATTGATTTAATTTTTTTGATGAAAAGTGTTTGCCAATACAATCACAAAGCATTTTACAGCAGAGTAATGAAAAAACTAAGCTGAAATGAACTACCTACATTTTTGAAAGCCAATTCTCTATCTTGAAGCAACATTGTTTTATCCATGATCATCTAAACAAAGAAGTTTGGAATTGCTCTAACCATTGGCCACTAAGACCTAGGGTATTATTTCTTGAGAAGACTGCCATTTATGGTAATCACTGAACATCATGTTGCAAATCAATGCAGATGTAATGAGCATAGAATGAGTGTGCATAGCATGGTGAGAGTGTTCTTAATTGCCAATGAGAATGTTCTGATTTCATCACTATGTAAACGTTTTTTTTATTAGGAAACATGTAGTTATTTGTTTTTCTATTATTTTGTTATTGCAATTTGGTGCTGAGAGAAATAAATATACATATATATCAAACCTCATCAGCACATATCTACTGTATCATATAACTTGCACTATTATATAAGTTTGTTGCCTTTATTTACTGACTTTGTAGCATTTGTAATATCCAAATCTTATTATGATTTAATTTACTATAAACCGATAAATAACTTGTAAATCGATTCATCTCTGTCCTAAGAATATTTTGTTGCAGTTGGAAAATCTCAATTTGGGAAACAATCAGTTGGTAGAATTGCCTTCAGTTATGCAACACATGCCACACTTAATGAAGCTTCATATTTTTGGAAATCAAGTTGCATCACTGAATCCTTCTGTTCTCAGTGAGTGATTGTTAGTGCACATACTATTTTATCACGCATTCACAATTTTTCAAATCTTTGCATGTGTCTTTAAAAAATTCTTGCTCTGAACAGAAAGTTTTTTCTCATTAAATGTCTAGTATTGGTTATTTCAAACAGCTCCATACCTGTTTAATGTTTAGGTAACCTGAAATGTCTTGTTTTCTTGAACTTGAACAACAACTTTCTTTCTTTGCTGCCTCCTGAAATCTGCCAGTAAGTTAATGGTGTTGATTTGCGTATTTCAACGATCTTGTTGATAATGTTGGTGGGTTTTTGATTGATAAAATCTAATAGCATGTTTAAGTTGGGTAAAAATTTTTTAATGTTTTTGAAGTGAAAACTTAATTGGTAGTATACATTCAAAAGTTACTTACAATGTATCAAACTGTATGAGCAGCATTTTTGCAACTAAATAGAATCATTTACTTATGATTTCCTAGTTTTGATTTCATTATTAAGCTTGACTTTGCTTGAAAAAGAAGGAAAAACACGCAAACCAGTTTATGTGCAAAAAATAGGCTAAAATAAAAAAACAAATTTGTGTCAGTATGACATCACCAAGCAAAGTTCAACATGAACAATAAATGGTATGTCAAATTTCACCACCAAACATCAGGCTGCTTATAAATGGTATGTTAGAGTTCACCCATCAAACATCACTGAATAATACTCTTCAAATGTTTGTCTTCACAGAGAGACTTGCCCTAAGCACCATCATTGTGGCAATGCAGTACATGACAGCCAAAGAATATTTTTTCACTTTGTGTGAAAATCATTTGCCTTTGCATGTTTCAGATTTTCACTCACTGACATTGGTACATTACATAAGTTTTTAAAACGATATTAGCGCCAAGGCAGCTTAACTTGGTTACTGATAAACATCAGAAGCACATGGTATGTCTGTTGTGAGTAACTTGTGGCGTAATAGTAATGAAAAAAACACAGCGGCATAAACGAAGTAAACGCAACCATACTTTAATGTAGTTGGTTGTATGAGTATAATAAAAGTAATGTGCCAAAAAAATTATGAATGCAAAAAATAAAACTTCAAAAATTTGCTAACATGTTTCCACTGCACAAACATTCAATTCCACTGATCTTAGGTTGTGCACAAAAATTATGGATTTCCTGATGTGAGACTAAGGAGCTTGTTTGCGAGTAGCAAAGCGTCAACAGCTACAAATACAGATGCTGCGATCGGAGAGCCCAGGCGGCAAGCGCGCGAGCTTCGCATTGTGGCAGCAAGTAACAAGGGAGATAACACGCCGTATTCACCATACAATTACTTGTTCGCGCCTCATGCGTACACGTGTTATTCTTAACGCACATCCCGTTCGTGGTGAATCATGCGTGCGATGCCGCGCCGACCGATCGTCGTCAACACGGATTAGGCCAAGGGTCTCAAAAACACGGGCCGCATCTGGCCCGTAAGGGCGTTTATTGCGGCCCGCGATGCTTTTTGGGAATTTTTAAATGATTAACATTTGCGTTATTTAGTTAATTCGATGGTTTTTGGAAGTGCTCGGCTAGCGAGTGAACAAGTTCCTTTTAAACGAACGTAGAGACGGTTATAAATGATTTTCCTACAAAACACATGATACCTTTCGCAGAAAATAAGATACAAAAGCTGTTTCTAGTAAGGTTAAGGTACCGCCATTGTTGTGTCAGCGTCATAATGCGGCCCACGGGTTACTTAACACACCCTCATTCGGCCCTCGGAGAAATTTGAGTTTGGGACCCCTGGATTAGACCCTCCTTGCCGCTGACGTTGAACATGACCATCACTAGCAGAAGCGTAGCCAGCCCCAAAAATTCGGGAGGGGCAAAATATTTTGAACTTAAGCGAACAATAGTATTTGTTTTGGGACATCGCGTCTGGAAGCACAAAACGACAAGACAGCTAGAAATTGGGGAAGGGTGACCGTGGCCTCTTTGACCCCTCCTGGCTTCACCTATGATCACTAGTATCATCTCAATGCTTTGAACGTACTTCAAATTATATGATATCAGCTTTAACACAAATGTGAATATTTTGTTGACAGGTTGGTGTCACTTCAAGTTTTAAGCATTGAATGGAACCAGCTCCGTATACTGCCACCTGAAATATGTGCTTTGAAATCCCTTGTAGAATTGCGAGCTTCTCACAACCAGCTTGAGTCACTGCCTCTGGAGATTGGCGTGTTAAACTCACTTAGAAATCTTTTTCTTGCGCAAAATAAAATCAAAGAGCTCCCCGAGGTAAGTTTGTCAGAAGATACTTTTTTCAATTTTATAATAAGTTACAGAAGAGTAACTACTCATATAAGAAACAGTAGCACGAAAAACAGTGATTGTAAGGAAATCACGTTTTGGCAATGAAAGGAAATGTTTTTCAAAAGGTGCAACATGATTTAATTTCAGTAATTAGTTTCCATTAAAGGCTAGGCATTCAAATCTACCAGTAAGTCTATTTAATGGGAAATCGATTTCACGCAAGTCTACGCATCCTCAGTCTTGAAATGTGCAAGCAAATGCTTACGGTTGACATGCTGAAGGATTGAGCAATGGCAGAGAAAGCAAGGAAACTCAACACTAAAATTAATAAATCGTAACAGAAGTTGTGGCAAGTACAAAGTAGCAAATAGGCCTTTCTCAAATAATTGATTTCAATAAAACTGGAAAACCACCTAACGCTAATTTCGAAACAAAAAAAAACAGCAACGTCGCGATGAATCGGCACAAAGCGGTAGTAGAATGCGTAAGCAGAAAGGCGGCCATGAGCTGAAAGGTTGATAAGTGTACGCTAAGGAGGGCGTTTAAATGCTGAACGTTGGGGAGGTACACAAATCGGTAAACAAAAAATTACCTGTGTGGTAAGGAAGAGGGTCGAACAAATAAGCAAAGCAGCAAGGAAAAAATCATTGAAAATCGTCATAGGTCACAAGAATTATCTCACATGGGAGAGAACCATGCTTTGAATATTAATTTGTGCGTTTAGTTTGTTAAGCCATTTATCCTATCAGGTATCCAGAGAATCAAAATTTTTTTTTCTATTAAAGTATCAACGTAAGAGTCATAAAGAGGTGGTTTATTTAGGATGCCATGGAGCAGTCCCGCCGTCACGGGGACTTTGGTGGACTTAGCCCCCAACCAAAGCACCAAGCCTCCCCCTCAAATTGAAATATGAAACAGCATAAATCAATGGATTTTCTATCAAGTTTTTAATGTCAAGTCTCCCTTTTTTGAAGACTTTCTGTCGCCGGTTCTGCCATGATGGAACACTGTATAACGCAGCGATAAGGCCGTTTAGATTTTGTCATCACTGTTGTCTGGTGTGTTCCATTTACCTGAGACGGCCATCTCTTGGAAAATTTGTTTACTGTTTGGCCACCATCTTTTGATTCCATATTACACAAATTGCCACGTAAAGTAGAGAGACTAATTACTTGTGGAGACCAAATATCTTGAACAGAGATATGTGCAAGTCGGAATCATCGCAAAGTTATGAAAGCAGAACCCAGTCGCCTGATTCATAGAAAGCTTACAGCAAGCCCATAGTTTTTAATTGTATGATTTCATTTAAGTCATTGTTTTTACAATTTGGTATTTGTAGAACTGCAGATCTTCCCAGTTTTGCTCAGTATCAAACCTTCTCATTAACAACAACGATGATTGTTATCCAAGTTTGTGGTAGTGATTCCTAGTTTTGCATGAAGTGGCTTATCTACATGTGCGGTTTTTCTTGTAAAGTTTTTGACAATACAATATATAGTGTTCTTTTCTTTGCTGTGGTTTTGTATAGTAAACCTATTTATTTTTATTACCTTGTATTCGAATAAGTACTTTGCGTACCTCCTTCAAAGCCATAAACTGTCTTTACTAGAACACACTCTGACATGCAAGACCTTTGACTTGTATTAAGCAAATTTCCACTGAAGCAGAAATATAACGCGTACAAACTCATCCCAAAAACACATCAAGAACGTGCTGTAGCTTGCGAAAAGTTGGACCACTGCGCCCTGCATCTCAGCAACTTACGACTTGCAGCTATTTCATCGTAGCCTCATTTCGCATTGGTTCTACTGCTAAGTATCACGCTTTTATTAAAATTAACGCTCTGCAACCGCAATGTATTGTTGCGCAGACGTTGTGTCCCTGAATTTGGTTGATCAGCTGGCTTTGCATTTTAAACCATCGTTTACGTTATAAAATCGTGTAAGCGAATCATAAAGTGGTACTGCCAGGCGTTTTCAAGAGATAACACTGCGTTGCTTAAATGACAAGGTTTTTGTAGCAGAAATGTCATCATTGCAGCTCTAATCTCTAAAGTCTTCTCTTGTCGATGTTATAAAATCTGCTGCTTCCATACTATCCATAACAGTTTTCTTGACACCAAAATAACTAAAATTGTTGAAAAGTTCAAATGCAACGTACGCGCGTAATGACGAATTCCCTGGTGACTTCAACCACCAGGAACGTTTTCGACTCAAACGATGCGGTGTAAATTTTTTTGTTTGGTTTGTCTATCTGGCTGTTAACCAAGTTTGATGTCATCTATGTACTTAACATAGGTATCATGCGTAGCAGAACAATAAGCTTATAACTTGGTTTGCAAAAACGTGAAGTTTTTTTAGGAGAAAAGGATCCGTACCATAAGAGTTCCACATGACACAGGTTATATTTGGGCTCACATCTTAGACGTTTTGTAGAAATCTTTCGCGGAGGTTCTAATCAAACACTGTTTTTATTTTTGTGCATTATTGCGACCTTTGTTGAAACGAAAGTGTTTTTCAGGGCATTGCAAGGTTAAGAAGCCTACATGTCCTTGACGTCGCTGGAAACGAGTTAAGAATTTTTCCCACTGAGGTAAAATATTATTTCTTGATGATATCGTTCACTGCAAATTCAAGAGGCTCAAATATTTGATTGACTGGATGTTTAGGCTGCTTCATTTTCATCTAAAAACAACAAAATTTGGTTACTGATGTTGACATTTTCTCTTGAACTTTTTATTCAAATATTTACAAATGGAAATGCCAGCAGACAGTGATGAAGATGCAACAACCAATTAGCGGATAATTTCGCTGTTATTTCCGCTATTTGAAGGAAAAACTGCAAATTTGAAACAATTACGAACAAACACCATCTAAATACGCTTTCAATTTTGCTGATGCATAGTCCGGTTTACCGACCATCGTAAGCCTTGTGTCTACTTATCTATTGACCTGAACTGGCTCAACGTCAAACAATATTTTTAAGCCGAAACGTCTCTCGATAGTTGTATGTTGAGCGAAGACCAACAGTTTCAGTTCTTTAAAACACCTAATACGCGCACCGTTTATGCAGTGCTGGATAGTTGTAAATACGGACTGGATTTCAATGTCCGTTAACTCGGCGTTTCCTGATTGGGTTGGTCTCGGGTCTTTTGCAAGGTCTTGGATTCGGACTTGAATCCGAGTCTCACTCACGCCCGTAACCAGGGGGGGAAATTTTCGCCCACCCCCTGGAAAAATATGTTGGACATTTTTAAAGTATTGGAAATAGTTTAAAAAATTTGGGCCACTCTCAGAAAACTCTTCGCCCCCCTGGAGTCCCAAGCTGGTTACCGGCCTGGTCTCGCTGCTGTGGACTCGGAATCGGCGAAATAAACGTAAAAAAACTTGACTGACCACAAATTTACGATTTCATTTAAAACTTCTGCGATTCCCATGCGTTTTGAATCCTGCTACGTTTTGTATGTAGGCCATATGCGAAACTGTCCGATATCGCATTCAACACTAGAGCAACCTAACGAAGTCAGTAGTTCCTCAGCTCCTTAACGATTGGATCAAACAAAGCTGAAACATTCATTAGAGACAAATTAGACTTATTTCCATGAACACGAGCATAGGTACCATGCTTCTTCAGTGTAACGTAACATGCCAATTTGCCGCCCAATCCAAGTTTGCAGAAGGGCAACTCTATCATGCAGAAACGTTTCACCTCATCAATATCTTTAATTTTGTACATGGTCAAAATGCGATCTGGTTGACAAGCCTTTTTTGCCAACATACATGATTTATGATGCTTTTCCAAGCTTCACCTAACGAATATGCTTGTGTAACTTCATCTGCCAACTGGATGTTTTAAGCGATTTCAGCCTCATGCGTTTTTTCCGCACATGATAACCAGCGGATGTGCAAGTTGTCCCGACAAAAAACACTTGCTTTCCACTGAGTGTTGTTTTTTAACCAAAAACAAGAAAATACAGAATCCGCTCTTTTGGCAAAATCACGATTTGCAATAAGGGCAGAAATTGGTGGAAGCTGAAACATCAATAGATAGATGACTTTTTTTCCGCATGTTGCAAGCCTTTCAAAAGAAATTAGAGTTGTAGGAACTTGAAAGGCAATACATTGAAACGATATAACTGCTTGCAAACACGTTGCAAAATATATTGTGCTTAAAAATGTTTCCAGCAAGGGTGCAGTGATTTGCATAACGCCTGTTCAGACCATCTAATAGACTTTTCTGCGTGTCAATGGTTCTGAAATGTTTATATGCAAAAGTAAGGAGAAAAAACTACTAAAACGTTCATTAACCATGGTATGAATGGCAATAAAGGTGAAACAATGGGGTGCATTCGTTGAAAATCGCCAGGAAATATTGTTTAAAACATGGAACACGTTTTCATGTTTCTTTTTTAATTTGCGGTCTTCAGTGGCATTTGCTTTTTCTGTCTAGTGTTCTCAGATGCGATTTTTGCCTCTCCTAAAACAGTGCAGCTTGACGCATTAGTCCCTTCACCCCTCTCATGCTACGCCTTTTAGCGCTTTGTTGATTTCATTTATCTGATGACGTACGAGTTCCAAAAATCTTTTTGGATTTAACTGTGATGAAAATTTTTTTTATTGTTTCTGAAATAGTTGACCGTCACCGCGTTTTATCAGTTGATGCCTTAATATTTAGTTTTGCCTGGAAATAAGCTGATATAAATTCGGATAGGCTGGCTTCCTCTCATGTACATTGCTAAACCACATCGGTCTGTTAGTAGGGGTCCTTACTAAATGCAGCACTAAAGTTTTGCGACAAGTTTTTCAGTACATGGGCTTGAACGTAAACTGGAGTCTGACAAATAATACCGGGACTTGGACTCAAGTTATGCAGTTTCGTCCAACGACATCGGACTCGAACTTTGAGTCAGACTCGTCTTTTACTTGCAATTACTCAACGCTTCTTTTGTGATTAAAAACACTTATTAGATGCAGCCCTAAAGGTGTATTGCTTGGCTTGAAAAATCCACTTTGAACAGCGTGTCCTGTTTCCTATGTGTTGTAGCTTGTTGCTTAGACACACACGATTCCACTGCGTGAACTGTACTGCGAAGCAAATCCACTTTTAGAGAAAGTCCCAGTGAACTCTGTACAAGAGGAAGAGATCCTTTCATTGAAGGTAACATTAAAACTTTCAAGATCGCTTGAGTTGCGCGTTATGTGTCCTAAGCGAGTTGTACTTCTACGTTGCAGGAACTCACCGCAAGGTTTGTTATGAAGGAAGTGAAAGAAAAGTGAGTTGATGTATCAATCGTTGAACATCACTTTAGGTTTCTTACGTGCGCTAATTCATAGACTGTATCTACAAGAATGCTTGTTAGGAGAGTGCGTCCAGCGTATACGCCGTATACTTTCTTTAATCATAGTTGAAATACTGTATATTATTCTAAAATTTCTGTTGTCTTACTGCAAATCCTCCAAAGTTGAAAATATGGTCTTGACACAGTGTGATCAGACCAGACCAAGGTTTGAAGTGTCTACCTACCAGCTCAATTGGACATATTAGGAAACGCATGTGATGCATGCCTAACCTTAATTCAGGACAGTGGTCTAATGTTTGTCTAACCCCCTTTGCGAAAAATTAGCCTAAAAATTACTAGCCATAAGCGTAGGCTACCGAGCGCACAATTTAACACAAAGTGACTTTTGTAGACAAAGTGGCGTTTGTAGACGTCAACCGAGAACCACCTTATGCCTTAATTGAAGCTGTTAATTTAACGTTTCTTAAAATTGTGCGTATTGCTCGATTATTGGAGATGATTTTAATTGGAAAAATTACAGAGGGAAGACACACATTACGGAGAGAAATATCAACATTGCACTATGCCCTTGATGTTACACGGCGGTAGATGATGATGAATTATGATTGCATTTAACGACAGGGAATGCTGAGGTCGCATATGGTTAAGATAAACTGCCATAATGCATAAGAAAATTGTGAGCTGTTTGTAATCTGGGGAGATTTATTCCCATCAGAACGGCGTTTTAGTTTTATAATGTGGTATGAAATTTTTGGCCCTTTTATTGTCATTTTGTCTCTGAATTTATCCACAGAAATCATCGTAATTATATTGATTGTAGCAAGTAGTGGCGCAGCCAGCCCAACTTTTTTTGGGGGGCAAAATGTTTGATTTTAGGGCCAGCAACACTATTTTGTTTGGGATACCGCTTCTCAAAGCACAAAATTACTATACATGCTAAAAATTTGGGGCATGGCCCTCTAGGCCCCCCTGGCTACGCCTATGGTAGCAAGTTGCACTTTGCAAAAGCTTTCCCATGCTTAGCGCTACATCACTGATATCCAGTAAGGCACACTGCTATAAAGTAGGTGTGTTGTGGGCTATTTTTCTCCAAGCACGTTTGTGCGGTGCAAACTGCACGAAACATCAGTAGCAAATTAAGTGCCACATGCGTAGATGAAAGTGTGCTTTCAGAAAAAAACTGCACTGGTACCCTACAAGATTGCTTCTAAATTCCGTTTTGTTTTTCTTAACGTTGCGTATTCGATTAAAATTTACTGTGGCTTGATCGAGTGTGACTTAGTTATAAAACGCCTGAAGATATATGAAACGCCTCAAGGCACACTTGTAATTATATCCAATTCAGTAGTATTATTACTTCAGTAAATGAGCCAGAGTATAATGTGGGGCTCCTGTTTGCTTTCCTGTTGTCTATACAAAAGAAAAACAATAGAGGTGTGGGTCAACAGTCTAGTTTCGTATTCACTTTGTCCATGTGCGTGTGGGTAATTCAAGTGCGTGAAAGCTTGGAAGTGCGTACTTTTCTCACCCGGTCAACCGCAGATGGCTGACATGCCTTCATCAACCCGTCTCGCGTTACTCAATTAGTTGTCTGTTTGGTTAAACTGATTGTTACACCATATGCTGACGAAACGAGCGTGATAGCAAACTTTCCTTCTTTCTTAATATCCTACGTAATCTTATGTTGATTTCAATTGCCTGCAGGGCCTCGCCAATTCGAACGATGATCCGTTATTTTCCTGGAGTCCGAGATATGTTAGGCCAAGCTAGTCGCTGCGCCGTCTGCTCAGAAGCCTTTTTGAACACTTGGCTTGAATGCGTGAAATTTGTCAAAGCGAAGAAGGTACGCAATGACTCGAGCAAATTTTGCGACAATTATGTTCCCGATTCGTGGCGCTCAGGAAATACACAATTTCGTAGATTTAGCAGATACACATCTGCACCTGACCAGCCATTTTTATATCGATTGGCTAACACAGCATTGCTGCTTAACGCTCAAACACATATAAAGCTCAGGGATATCTAGAAACTCCTTTCTAGGAGTTTCTAGACATCCCTGATAAAACTACAATCTTTCTCAAGAGAGCTCAACTTCATTACAATTACTTTAGATTTCAACTGCATTTCCGTCCCAGCTGTGCACTAACAAATGTTGTCTTGGCAAATAACTGTGTTGTTCATGAAAAAAATCATGTTTCTGGAACATTCAATTGTATACGTGTAATACGAAAAGACAAATTTTGAGATTTTTGAAAGTCAGCAGATGAGCTTACTGCTGCATGCTGTTATTGCAAATGCACAGTTGACAAAAGTTTTTTGGAATGATGTAGACTGTGTTTAAAAAACTATGACCGAAGATTTGTATTTCAATGTGGTAGAAGGTGCAGGTGCAACCAAAATTTCCAGATGACGCCTTCACTCTCAACACCAAATCATAAAACGCCTTAGGCTATCACTGCTTCCTATTTCAAAAGTTATGTTTTCTGTTTCTCAGCCCTTGTTTGAGCCAGTAGTGCTAAACCTTATTAACATTTATATGTTGTTGAAAGCTATTTTTTCAGAGATATTTCTTTATCATACACCACACAATTGCTTTTTTTATTTAACTGAGTTTTATGGAGTATTTCTAAGATGCCATGTGTGAAACCCTAACCAAATGTTTAATAAACACTATCTTGCCTATCTTTGTCGATGCTGCTTCATATTCTTCATGGTCTTTTTTCAGGACTTGAAAATCGAAAAATGCAACAACTCAGTCATTCCTGTGCGAGCTCTCCTGTGTTCTTACAGATGTTTCAACTCAGAAGGACATCAGTTTTACGGTGTTGCTTTTCCGTAAAATGTCTCATGCAAAACTATACACGGTATCAGCAGCTTTAATTCATAAAGCACGCGATCTATACCATTTTTCTCCTAACGTCCATTAGAATTTCCTATGACTTCTATGTTTTTAGTAATTTCGCGTCTTGTCAGGTTTTTATCTTATACACTCTCAGTCTAAATCAAGCATTCGATATGATTTCGCATTTTTTCTGACATTCCGTCTGAATGTTGAAAGAAACATCTTAGGAATGGAATCGTTTTCTACTGATTTTTCATGTCGTGGTTAATCAATTGTCAAGAGGCTGCTTGCTTCTATGAGTAATATGCTACTGCCTGTTTGTAGTATAGACTACATACACGTTGGGGCTGATGCTGTCACTGATCAACATGGCTGTTCGTCGAAACTTGCTGCCATTAACGTATAGGATGAGTGAGGTCAGTCTGCTGTCGTCAGTTGAGACATTTTGTGCTGGATACTCGCGGGATTGCACACATCTTGTCTATTAAGAGACAACATTGTAAACTGTTTGTAAGTAACACATCAAGCAGTTATGGCATATCACACGTCAGTGGCGCAACCAGCTCTTCATTTCGCGGGGAGCAATTCTCATGAAAATTCATTCGATTACGTCATCGTTCTTATTCAACCGTGGTACAACTTTTTCGCAAACGGCCACAGATAAAGTTCTCTTCGCAACATTTCCGAAAATGTGAGCTTTTCAGTTTTAATCAAGATGCAGACCGAACGATCAGGACAGAGTAAAAATTAGTAGCCTAATACAAACAACTGCTTCCGTACTCAACTAGTGCAATGTTTTGAAAGTTTCGGGGGGTAAATGCCCCCAATGTCTCCACCGGTTGCGCGCCTGTCACAAGTGAAAACACCAAAGCTATCATTTTCTTCCTGCATTGTTTATGACGATTCAAAACAGCCTGTTTGTTTTACTCCGTCGAGCGCCTCATTGCTACACCAGAGGTGTCCGGAGTCACATTTTCATACTCCGGCTCCACTCTTGTTCCAAAATTATTGAATCCGGGTCCAAAAATGCATTAATTTTGAGAATTGGACTCCTGTTCAGACTCCGGATACCATCGATACAACCAAAATTCAGCAATGATTTTACTTGTCTTTTCAAATGACATGTATAAAGATCATGCAGATTCCTGATACTGCGGAAAATGACAAGAGACCCTGGGTCCGGTTTTTCACAAAATTTTGACTCCGGATCTGGGTCCTAAAAAAACTCAGAATCCTGCCTGAGTCGACTCCTGATCCGTGGTCACCACTGTACTACACTTCAAAAGTGCCTCCCCCAGAGAATTTCGCCAGTGGAAACCCGCAACCGGGCAATTACCACTCTCCGAAATTTTCAAAATCACAGTAGTTAGGTACAAAAACCAGTTACAATCATTTTGCCCTTCCCCAAACATATCAGTTGGTTGCGACCCTGCTCCCGGTAATCTCTCAGATGAGCTTCCGTCCGCAACAGAATTGTGAGTAGGCTACAGAAACGTTCGCAAAGAGCACTTTGCTAAGATTTCAAACTTAAGCTGGTAACAAAAGGAAAATAGTTTACGGCACAAGAAGCAATTTTTCAATCGTCAAATGGCCCGTTTGTTTCAAAGGTTTCCACTGTTGTTGTCACTGGCTTATCTGTGCAAAATGGCGCCGATGGCGAAGTTTAAATGTGCGCATTTTTTTAATTCAAATATTAGATATATGCACAATTCTTACGAAAGATAAACCTTGAACAAAATAAGCATTTCAAAAAACAGAAAATATATGTTTATTTTTGCTTTAAACTTTTCAGCATATAAAATTCGAAATAATGCATAAAGGGCCATAATATACATCTAGGGTTATTTCGGATATCAATATTTTTTTCTATCCGGATAACGCATATATCCGTATATTTGTATTTTAGCTAACCGGATAATACTCGCCAATAGTTAGACAACTGATTTCACGAGGTTTGCGTGATAAATTGATCTAAAATCATGACGCAGTTTTATGTAAATATACACACATTTAATGTGCGAGCGTATGTGAAGGAAGTAATGCATTTTTAACATTTAATGATTCTGCAGCGCATTTCGAATGAAGCACAAGCAGCGGTGCAGCAACGAGGCGGGTGATGACTCCGGGTGGCACCTTCATGGGGGCGGAAAGTTGTTGATTAAAAATTAATTTTTGAAAGTAGGGGAAGTGCGGGACCCATGGAACGCGGGGACCGAAGAAACATTTAAATCACTCCCCCGCTAGTGGTCATATCCTTTTGCTATCCGGTTGTGAATATTGTATTTGTGGACAACAGTTTTGTCTGTTAACAAGAAAAAGCTGTGTCACCTGAAACAAAATTAAGCACTTTTTTCATTTTTGTCGCACCAAAGCAAAATATTTTGCAATCGTTTATCAATTCCTTTGCCTGTCATAACTGCAATGTAGAAAGTTCCAAACGTTTCACAGGATAGCTTAGGAGTCAAAGAAATGTCTCAGAGAAAATTACGATGATAGGTTTGGGATGCCGCGTAGAATCGTACACTTTTTCAAATATGATTATTGGTAGGACCCATGGAACGGGGATGTTCCAGTGGCAGTGATGTAGCCAAGACCGTAACATTCGAGACCGAGACTTCACAAAAATTCCGAGACTCGATATTTGAAACTCGAGACTACAAACTTTGTGGACTTTGCCGAAATTTTTCAAAAAAATGTCGTCATCACTTCTAAGTTGACTTTGTTTCAAATTTCTGGCATTTTTCCGGCCTGCTTTGGTTGTTTCTTGCCTGCAAATACAACAAACAAAAAAATCGTTGAATTATGCCTATAGAGGTTTTACTAAGCCATTCCATTGCAATGTTCAAAGTCTCAAGACAATAGGTTGTGATCAAGACATGTAGCCTTCGAGTCCGAGACTCGCAAAAATAGGTCCCGAGACCGACACTAAATCTCGAGACTCCATCACTGTCCACTAGTCCCTCAATTCGTAATTTCTTGTTTATTGCAAAAGTTTATTGCGCAAAAGAAAGACCAACAGAAGTTTATTTACTGCGAGCAACCTAACTAAAGCGTTTCATGATGTGAAAAAACACTGAAGTTGAGACAAGCGGCAAACAATAAATTTTCCACTGGCCACTCTACATCGTTATAGACTATCTAAAACTTTTACACAGGGTGATGGGAGGACGATTTCATAGAAGCCTGTGGTTTAAAAATAATAATTTTCACATTTTAATGTTTCAGCTTCAAAGTAAGGTATACTTTGAATAACACAAAGTACACTGTGTGCAGGTGCCTTGGTTACCAGAGAAGAGGAATGTGCTCTAAAGCAGGGGTTAGCAAATACTTGGTCGCGACCCAAATTTGGGTGGCGAGACCTTCCGCTCCGGGTCGCGAAATAATTTAAATTTACATTTTATAAATTTGCCATTCTCATTAGACGGAATAAATGCAATCATTTATGATAAGTTTCGTACAATTTTGTGCAAAAAAATACTATTGTCAATAGTAGTCTTAAAAATGATATTTAATTATAAAGTATTTTTCACAAAACGAAATACTCACAAAATGTTTGGGTCGCAAGAATTTAGAACTATATGTTAGGGTCGCGCCAAGAAGTATTTGCGGACCCCTGCTTTAAAAGACCATATGATTTCTTATCAAAATTAATGTACTCATTGAACAATGAATAGCTGGTTGAATTATGAGGACACAAAGCCATAATTTGTATTAAAGCTTGATGGTTCTGCATTACTGAGGCTGAGGCTCCCACGTCGCTTTCTAAATTCTCTCAACTAATCCTGTTTTGCTCTTTGTTTCCACTCACATGATTTTAGAATATTTTTATCATTGGCTTTAACATATTTAAATGTCAACAGACGCACTTTAACCAGCTATTCATTCCCCTGTACTGCAACCAATGAGGTAAGGCAAGGGGAGTTCTGACTTTTGAGCCCATAGCCTATTTATTTGCTTTTTACGTGAATGAACTCTCAGACCAGCTAGGCTCAGCCAGGGTGGGATGCACTGTGGGAAATATGGTTTTGAATCATCTCATATTTGCTGATGATATATGTGTGTTCAACCACAGTATTAGTGGGCTGCAATGTCTTCTGAATATTTGTGGTGACTATGCTCCTAAACATGAAATCACATCGAATTGCAATAAAGCGAATTGGTGTTCTTTATTGCCCAAAAAAGTATAAACAACCTGCTCCATCAAATGTCTTCTGAACGGTGTACGTATACATTTTTTTAGCCAAGTGAAATACCATATGGTGTGCGGCAGGGGGCAAAGGGGGTGCAATTCCCGAGAGTCGAATCACTATGGGGGCGCCGAATGACTGCGGGGGCGACGAAAAGTCACAACAATGTCACAAGTACTTTCTTCAACCGCACATTTGCTTCCGAAAGACCTCAGGTTCGAACATCGGGACGCCAAACTCGTTTCCTGCCCCGAGCGCCATTCAGTGGCGTATCTAGGGTTTCCCGCGCCCGGGGACAAAGCCAGTTTTGGTGCCCCCCCCACTCAGATCTTTCGTGGCATCATAGATGCCAAGAGTGAGTTGGGAGTTAAGGGCCATCGAAAGCTGACTCGGGTTCAGCATATAGTTGTTTCTGACCCCCCCCCCAGAAAACTTCTTTTGACTTTGACGTCACGGACTTGACGTCCAGACCTTTGAATCCTAGAAATCATTAACTATCGTAGAGTTCAGATTCTACATTAACTATCATAGAGATAAGACCCTACTTGTTTCGCGTGAAGCTATCCCCACTTTGAAATTTAGATCACGATTGAACACTCGAACCGTTGCATTGCAACATTCACAATTGCAGTAATACAATCGAATTTTAGCAATTACCGAAAGACAAAACTAAAACTAAGCAAAAGCTACCATCTGCAAAATCTTCATGAATCGTAATGACAGAATTTTGATGGGACAAATATTTTCTGGCAACACAGCATAAAATTGACCAGATCGAGTTGCACCGTTGTTTTACCATGCACGATTTGTCGGAGCCTGTCGGATCCTAAATGCAGCGTATACTCTCTTGTTCCCTTGTCTCGTCAGGTCTTGTCACAATCACCGCTGGTCCCAGTTGCAGGGCAGGGTGGCCAGCCGATGGCTCATGCGCTAAGTTTTGCGCATTGGATGATTTCACTAGGCGCATCTTTGTAATCGTAATAAAGCAAGGTAGTAAACTTCCTCAATATTTTTTCGGCTTTTTGTTTGGTACAAAACCCTTGTGAGGCACCAGTTAACATCTTGAAACAAGCTGTTCATGATGTTCCAGAAGAAAAAAATGAGCCACCTGAGGAAAGAGCTCTTTCATGTGATAACAACTAACTATTTGATTTGGAATTAAGAGTTAATGTTACTGACCCTCTGAATCATCTGAATATCTAACTGCAGGGCAAGAATAAATTGTTTTCTAATTTAATAAATCATATCAACGCATTCATGGTGAAGATAAAACTGTTCATTTCGCAGTTAGCAAATGAAGATATGAGCCAGTTTCCGTATTCAAAAGAGCAGATTGAAGGTACTGCTGATAATGGCAGTTGCGAAAATGCACTGAAAAGATCAAGTTATTGCAAGACGTTTTTGATTTTACTGAAGAAGAAGACTGAATTTTGACATTTATAAACCCATTGTTACTTAGTAAACAACAGATAATGGAAATGCCAATAGCATACAAGGTGGAAATCACTCACTTCAAAACAAATTCAATATTAAAAACGTAATTTGAAAAACTTTCCTTTAGGCCAGTCCCTTGCGTTTCTGATGTGATTCATTTCTGGCGATCCTTACCACGTGAAAATTTCCCAAAACTACGAAAATACGCTCAGAACTATATGTCATTTTGAAATAACGTTCACATGCAAACAAGCATTTTCGAACATGAAATTGATTAAAAGCAAAACGAGGTTGCGCTTTACCAATTTAAATGTAAAAAATTCTCTGCTGCTCAGTGCTCGCAGAAAACATTTACCTCCAAACGTTAAAAAACTAGTGAAATCGAAGCCAGATCAGAACGCAGCTCATTCAAAAGTAAGTAAGTTTGAAATTTGTTTGCTGCTTTACCAGATATTCCGTTTGCATTTTCTGGAAAATCACTAACGATGTGAAATAACATCGTTACAAGATAGCCCTTGCTATGGCGCATTGGCAGGCTACTCAGGTTTGAAAAAATTGGCGTATGGTGTGCAAACGGTTGGCCACCCCTGCTGTAGGGGTTCTGGAGCATGCATTCTCAGAGCTTTGATTTTTATAACGCAATGAAGGACTGACTGAGAGTAGACTCACGAATACATTAAACAGAAGGACAGACAGAAAAATGCACATGAAAAACTGAAGGCAAATTATTTCATACAAAACTACTTGACAAGTATAGTAAGCAATTGCAAAATCTTAAAATACTTCTTTGGATAAAATTCCCTGAAAAGTTACCAGAAAATAAAGGAAAGACTGCGATATAATGCTTTACTTGTAATTATCTAACTTCAAATAAAAAGTTTTCTTGCATTTTCGACTGGATATTTATGGATTATTTCGTCAAAAAAATGGATATAATTTAAATGTGTCGATGTATTAACCCAGGGGAAATATCTAAGGTCACTGACGCTCCGTGAGAAGTTCTAGGTTAGCAATTTTGTGACTTAAGTTTCGACAATCATGTTCATGAAGATGTTCAATTTATATGTCGAATCAATATAAAACACATGTAGCAGTAATTGAAAAGTGCACAATTATAGCGAAAATACTCAAGGCTGTTGCACAGTTGCAACTAGAATTTTGAAAATGTAGTCAGCACTCTTTTAATATCTCACAAATAAAAATCATCATAACGAACCACATCACATCCGTTTCAACATGAAGTTTGTCAAACCATCAAAGCTCAAATTTTCCTAAACATCAGATCTGTTGTCGTAACAACATAGCCTACTGTTAAGTTTCACCGTTGCTGTAAAAGCATCCACAGTAGCACACTGCATGCACTGTGAACGCTGAATTCCCGTCCGATTGTGACGCAGCTTTAGAATGAGAGCGAAGTCGGAAAGTTCGCAACCTCAAGTATCTGAAAGCATTGTGACGCAGACGTCAGTCAAACCACATTCCAGCACCGATTGCTGGAGACAGAAGCTCCGCCTGCAAACATGACCAAACGTTCGCAACTGCTCGGTGTGCGAACCTTGGTGATCTTGATGAGATTTCACAACTGGGCAGCAGCCGCTGCCATTCAAAATTTGGTAAATTGCAATTATTAGCATACGCTGATGTTTCGTAATTATCACGTAACATTCCGCATTCCGTCCTCAATTTGGCGCCCCCAAAATGCTGCGCACGGGGGCAGATGTCCGCCCTTGACCCCCCTTAGTTACGCCACTGGCGCCATCTAACCTCGATACGCCCTTAATGTCTGGATAAATGCATCACTGAAGGATGATGATGATATTCGGAGACAAGTGAAATCACTGTACTGTGCACCAAACAAATTCTGAAGCACTTTTGATCAGTGCTCTCCTGTAGTGAAAAAAGCACTCTATTTCGTGCCTATATTGCATGCCAATGCTTGCTTGCCAATTATGGATCAAATACACACAAACCAGTATGAAGCGCTAATGTGCTGCGTATAACAATGCCTCCCGAATTACAATCCCATGCCTCCCGCATTACAATCCCAGAAATGTAAGTGTTCGCCCACGTCAGGTTAGCCATTGTGTCAGGATTTTTGACGCCTTGCTGAGAAAAAAATTGTATCGATTTTTTATATGATGGGCATTTTCATCTAATTTTTTCATCGGTTCGACTCCTTCCTTGGTTGGCTCAGGGGAACGCAGCATTGCGGCTGCAACATATGGGTCCCAACGTGTAGGTGGCTGCAATCCACTGTTGAAGGTCGTATTGAGCTTGTGAAATGGGGAAGTAATGTGGAGACATGATTAAGTCACATATGGGCCAAACGATGAATTCGTAGCAGCTACAGAAGAGGGAATCCAGTCGAATGGGAAATCTCTATTGCTGTTATGCTGAGGGTCGTCGGTTCAGGTTACACCTGGCACCATCTTCACATACTCGTCACTTAGCAGTACCACTTTGTTGCCATTAGATAGCCTGAGCAGCAAGTGCGCAAAGTTTCAAATTGTGGCAGCACGTGGATCACACGTCGTGCTCATTCTATTTCTGTATGTTCGCCAAGGGCGTAGGCAAGGGGGGGTTGGGGTTGGGGTTAAAAACCCCCCTTGAGCTTGATATTTTACAAAAATTTTATTACCTTCGCAAGGAGATTAATTGTTTTTACATACATTTGCTTGTTAATTTGTCGACTTAATGCAAATACCGCGGAATAAATTTGCATGCAAATTTCAAGGAACATTGTAAATGGGCTAAAAAAGTAATAATTAGGTGTTGGTGGGAATCTGGGTTATCGTCTGCGTCCAGAAACCATCTCACTACAATTTGCAGACCTTTCGTCCACTAAGCATGTTTAAGATCGTGTTCCGCGATAGTTCACTTTGTCCGAAACCATTGTCTTTATATTGTCTGCCAAAGGTGTACACAAGTGGGAGTTGGGGTTAACCCCCACTTTAGTTTGATATGTTACATAAACTTTATTACCTGCGAAAAGGAGGTTAATTGTTTCCGCATACGTTTTGCTTGTTCATTTGTCAACTTAATGCAAAAATTGTAGTTGTAAATGCTCTGACATAGTGATGAGTGTGTTTTACTCTCCTGTTTGAACGCTCATCCTGATATTTTTGCAGATATGAACTGCTGTGTCGCAGCGTTGAGTGTGTTTTCCTCCAATATCCTAACTTGGAGCGCTGATGTTTTAGTTTATATTCAGTGCTAAGGGCGTATGCAAGGGGGGTATTGGATTCAAAGAAAACCCTTGAGCTTGATTTTTTACAAAAATTTTATTACCTGCACAAAGGAGATTACTTGTTTTCGCATATATTTTGCTTGTTAATCTGTCGACATAATGCAAATGCCACGGAATGGATTTGCATGCAAATTTCAAGGAACATTGTAAATGGGCCAAAAATTAATAATTAGGTTTCAGTAAGAATCTGGGTTATCGTCTGGCTACAAAAACCATCTCACCGCTTTTTGCAGACCTTTCGTCCACTAGGCTATGCATGTTTAAGATTGTTAGGCGATAGTTCACTTTATCCGAAACAATTGCATTTATTTTGTTTGCTAAGGCTGATCAGCGCCAGCGCTGACAGCATTGGCTGCATTAGGCCTACCAATTTCTGTAGCACAAAACTGTTTCACGAGCTCAGAAACAGCAGTTGTTAACATACAAGCATCCATTTATTGTGTCTCAGCAGGAAAAAAGGAAAACTAAAAGTGTGCTGGATTTCTAAAAATAACAGCAAAATCGAAAGTTTTCTTGCGTACTTTGTACGCATTCTCAATTCTTGTGTAGTTTAGCAAGATTCGATTTTGCAAACCGGGGTGTGCGCCAGCCAGTTCACCCGCATTTACTCGATGCTCGACTGCTCATATTCGACAAGATATTAGTGCAGCCTCATTTTTCCGCTGTAAATTGCTCTGACGAAATGATGAGTGTGTTGCACTCCCTTGTTTTAACGCACCGCCTGATATTTTTGCAGTTACGAACTGTGTATCGTAGCGTTCGGTTTATTTTCCTCCGATAGCCTAACTTGGAGCGCTAATAGGTTATATTCAATGCAATGACACATAGAATAAGGAGAGTGGATGTTTAGAAAAACGTGCATGTTATGTCAACGAACTTCGCTAAAACGTTGGTTTGGAAACAGGACTATAAAGTCAAAATGTGACGTCAAAAACAGCGCACACTAAATACAAATGACTACCCTATGCCACTGAATGAACCCTCCACCCGTGAAAATTTTCTGCGTACGCCACTGATGTTCGCACTATATAGATATATATATATGGGTATTTTTCTTCACGCACATCTTGTTCATGGTGAATCGCACATTCAACACAAAACTAACCGAGAGGTTGCAACACCTGCAGCAATCTTGGGCTAGGCTTGTTGAAATGACTGAGAGCGAAAGAGACAAGTAAAATGAAAAAGGAAAAACTTAGACCAGCTATGTCCAACCCAAATGGCTTACTGAGCCAAAAATTATGCCACTATCTTAACTAGGACCGCACATTGAAGGACATATTAATGAGGGCCGGACTTTGAATGGCTTACTTTGATCTTAGCAAACTAAATTTTGCTTAACCTAATTTACTCAAAGCGTTCGAATAACTGCAATGGCAGCAGACGTGATAAACTGACATTGAGGACTACCTGCATCAAAAATGTGACATTCGAGATTATCATAATAAGGACTGGTTATCAGTATGTAGGATACTTTTCACTGCAGCTGAAACTTGACTGGGCCGCACAAAACCTTCGACTGGGCCGCATGCGGCCTGCGGGTTGGACATGGCTGACTTAGACATAAATAACCTCCAATTTAACTTGCTGAAACAACACTGGGTATCATTTTCCTACTTATCGGGTGGCATTTTGTAGCATGTTGGTCACCGCTTCACAGCATCATAAAGTCATAAAAAAAGTGAAATTTCATTTGACTCCAGCGTGCAAACCAATGACTCGAAGCGAATAGACAGTTCTTGTGACTCGTCTCTGACTCAACTCGACCAAGTCGTGACTCGACAAAATTTTAGACGACTCTGACTCGTCCCTGGCTCGATGGGCTTGTGACCCTGGCTTGACTCTGACTCGACAAAAATGACTCAGGCTCATCACTGCTAATTTGTAGTAAAAAAGTCATGAAGGAAATGTTGAATCTCACCTGACTTGACATTGACTCGAGCTTGCATAGAGAGTTTTTGTGACTCGTCCAAGTCATGAATTGACTCTGACTTGAAATTATTTCAGATGATTCAGACTCGAAGGCTTATGACTCTGACCCGACAAACATGACTCAGGCACGTGACTGCCGGTTGCACAGCCCTAGTTTGTGGGGAAGCGAGTTGTGCAAATAATGCAATAGCTTTCAGTTTTCAACGGACCAATCTTTTGGAGATGAAGTGAAAATTTTAGATGCTGGAGTCGATATCAAGCGAAATTTCTGACTTGCGAATTTTCTGACTTCAAGTACGCATGCACACAGTAATATTCTTCATATATCAAATATACTCAGAATACTTTTGATTGGGGCTTATGGTGTGATGTTTAGGTAAGTGTGTCGGGTTAGGGTTAGAAAAACAAAAATAATTGAGGTCTAAGATTAAGTCCAGTATTTTTCAATGGTTGTAGTTATTCTCGTACAAGCCTATAGCTTGCAGAGATGATCACTATCCGGTTTGCCGGTTGGATATCCGGCAGGATAGTGAGTTTGCAACCAGATAAGGATATCCAAAAACTGCTTTCAAACGGGAACCGGATACGGCCCTGGATATCCGAAACGCTTTTATCAATATTTCGAGGATTCAGACTTTTGGAAAAAGTTGCACATTGCACAATCATTCATTTATTATCTTCAGAAGCATCTTTTCAGCCTTCTGCGCCATGACTCCAAGTCTGTCTATGGTGTAATCTCTGAACCGTAGAGTTATGCCAAGTTTGTCAGTATGAATCTGTTCCTGGTGTGGCAAGATAGGGCTCTCTTTCAGTGTACATTAAAAGGACGTTGTTTGCTGCGTACCTGGACTAAGGCCAGCTAGTGTAGGCCTACCGTGAACTGTAGTCTAGACTTAGAATAGCTAGAGCACTAGCTCTTTGTTTTAATGTGTTCTGAAGTCTACACCAGGTCTTGCAGTCTTCACGCCTTTTCTACGTGATCCTGCATTGACTGGTTGTTCGGTGATAGCCTACCAGGCCAGATAGCTTTTTTGAACATGATATGCAAGATTGTTGATTTGTGACATTGACTTGTTAGACTGAATTTTTAATCAGTCATTTCAATATAAATGACAAATTTTAAGCCAGTGTATTGTTTTGAATGCTGTTTTGGTTTGTAGAATAGCATTGCTATGTAGTTAGGTTAGGTTAAAGTGCAACAATGGGTAGAATTAATAAATAAAACTTGAATGTGAACTCATGGATGGTGTTAAAATCTAACCATTGTTGCCAAAAAAATGGCCAATGAAAAACTTGGTGTGGCAATATAACCGTCACCAGAAAGTCTTCTAAAGGGGAGCTTTACAGTACATTTGTGCAGTGGGGCTTGACATTCTGAAATTTGAACAAACATCACTGTTTTATAATGCTTCATATATCAATTTGGGAGGATGGATTGTAGCTTTGTTTTGGAGGGGCTAAGCCCACCAAAGGCCCCCCATGGTGACTGGACTGTGTAGCAAAACCTCAGCTTGCTTTTTAATGCAATTGACTCGGAAAAGTACTTAGGTTATGCAATATGTCAAGCTTGGGAGAGAAGATATGTCCAACTTTTTGTTTACAAGCATGACAGGGACCAAAGTGATACAACGCAATCAAGTGTCTACTCTGCTTCGGGGCAAAATCTGTGCTGGGACTATTTCGCCTTCATTTGAACACAATTGGTTGAAGTAGTCATATGACAAGCATGATACGCAGAGACAATTGGTTGGGATTTAGGAGTTTATGGTTAGTGTTTAGGATCAGGGTCTATGGACAAGTTTTTGGTTTAGGGGTTCAATGTTTAGTGTTAGGGTTTAGCCCACAGTTCACTTAATGCAAACAAGAAACTGCTAACTGCTTGCCATCCCTGAAACCATGACAACCATCATCCATGCATGGGACTGAGCTTTTACAGATGTCATGGTCAGCTAAGCAGGACATGCGTTCCAAACTTGTCGTGTGACTACTTCAACCAATCGTGTTTAGCAAAAGGCAAAATACCTCCAGCAGTTATTTTGCCTCATGAGGTAAAATAGACACAGCAGAAAAATGTATGTTGTGCATCGCAGTACACTTTTGGATAGTTTTCGGATACGGATAGTATGATTTCAACCATAACAGGATTCGGATCGGATACGGATATCATTTGTCAAAAACAGGATTGGATTGGATAAGAGCTTGTTGTGAGTTTCTGACATCTTATCAAAAAGTTTGTAATTTACGCAACACACATCAAAAATAATCACCAAACTTTGTTCCTTTAATCTGAGAAGCAAAATAACTGACATGCGATAATAGGTCAGAAATCTCAGAGAATAAAGTTTGGCGTTTGCTTTTTTGATGTGTGTTGCAGAGATGAGCGGACTGGCAAATTTTTCAGTCCGAGTCCAATCCTGATCTGCAAAAATTGAATCCGATCCGGTCCTGATCCGCAAAATTTTAGAAAATCGTCAGTCCGATCCAGTCTTGATCCGCCAATATGAAATCATGTATTTTGCCACATGAGGTAAGTAATCGATTCCCTGGTTTTATAAGTTTTTCTAAAAATTGTTGTGATTTTCAGTAAAATTTGAGGTTTATCTGAAATTTTAGTAAAACACATTTAATTTTATTTCTGAAGTATTTGCATCAGTTATCTTTGCTCAATATTAGATAGCTGAATTTTATTGACATGTAATATAAACGACAATTCAAATCTCTTCACAAATTTGCCATTCGACTGAGACAGAACAGTGGCAATGGTTGAAGTTGGTATTGTGCACAAACGAATGTGTGCTATGTCTCGTAATCCACTTAATTTTCTGATAAATGATTTGCGTCCATCTCTGTTATGCACTTTGAGTCTAAGGGAAGCGTGTAAATAAAAAAAAGTCTTGTTGCTGGTTTTTGTCAGGGGTGGCAACGGATCCGAAGGTCCGGAGTCGACTCCGGCAGGATTCCTCGTTTTTCTTTTGGACCCTGATTCAAAAATTTGTGAAAAACCGGACCCGGAGTCACTTTTGCATTTCGGCAGTAGCTGGAATCTGCGTGGTCATTTCTTAAGTAAAAACATGGGTAAATTACGGTTGGATCCATGATTGAGGCCGGAGTCTGAACAGGAGTCGGATTCGTAAATTTAAAGAATAGCCAGACCCGGTGTCAAGCGAAAATTCTGACCTCTTCGAAATTTCTCATCTATTGTTGTTTGTCAGTCATTTTTCTTCTCAGAGTAATGAAATAAAGTTTGACAATTACTTATTTGATTTATGTTGTGTAAATTAAAATTTTTTGGTTAGATGTCAGATACCCATAATAAGCTGAAGTACGAGAATAACTAGGACCACTGAAAAATACTGGACTTAGTGTTAGACCTCAGTTATATTTCTTTTTCTAACCCCAAGCCGACACACTTACCTAAATACTCAACCTTAAGCCCTTATCATTAATTTTCTCAGCGTATGTTACGGTCATTATTCGTCATAAGTCAGAAATTTCGCAAGGCAGAAATTTCGCTTGACACCGGATTCAAAAATTTTGGAGCAGGTGCGGAGTCGGAGTCCGAAAAAGTGACTACGGCCAACTCTTGTTTCTGTGCCTATGAAAAATTCTTGTGCTACGCCTGGATGGTTTTGACATCCAATGTTCAATGTTACAGCAATGTGCAGTTTGTAATCTGTGGTTCATACAACACAAAAGTCTGTGGGTCTGGGCAAAGTACTTGCTTCTGAAAGATCAGCGGCGGCTCAGTGCCACGATCAAAATGACCAGTGTGCCAAGCGTTGGAAACATTTACAAAGACTTGGATTTAATTGCTGAAAAGGTATAATGTAGGGCACTTGGAAATTTTTTGCTTAAGCCATGGTTTGCTGAAAAATTTTTTTGGTAAATGTTTTTATGTTAGCCTGAGAAAGGTTGTAGGCCTACAACTTGTATTTCTTTATTCGAAGTAACATTTGCAGAAAATTTTTCAAATGTTTTGTTAAAACTTGGTTCTTTCAAATTTTTGTGAGAACTGATTACGGTGTCTAAACGACCATATATCTGGTTTTCACTTTTGAAGGAATAAAAGCCATTGAAGCAAAACTGCTGACCTATGCAGCATATCTGACCAAGTTTTGTATTTCAGTTAATAATGAAGGATAAACTGGCCTGGCCATAAATTTTTTTTCTAACCCTAAGCCCTAATCCAAAACCCTAACCATACATCTATTCTAAACCCGTGTGTCTGGTTTGCAAAACTTTGTAACAAAAAACATTAAAACTGCTCCCAAAAAAAGATTGAAAGTTTAGCCTAAAATAATCTTATAATATCAAAAGTGGCATCTCTATCAGTGAACCCAAAGCAACCATCATGAGAACCGAACTGACGACCTTTCATAAAAGGAACAGACACTTCCCACTTAACCAGGCTCATTGTACAGCTGTTGTCACGAACTCGGCGTTATATGTAACACGAAGTCTTATACTCATACTGTTTTTAGTCCTTTGGAAGCAAAAGTCAAACACTATTATTTAGATACTACCAAAAATTGGTGAATAAAATTTGTTTAGTTTTGTTATCAGTTTTTGTAGTGTTGGAGATATTGGGGGATAAATGCTAGATGCCGAACCTAGTAAACAAGCTTGTCTTGATACAAGCTGATTTCAAATGTAATCTGAAAAAAATTCAGAGATGAGAAAGTAACAAAAAACATCTTATAGCTGTAATGTCTTGCCTTGACAGTTCTATTACCAGTTGCACCCACTCATGCAAAATAAGGTAATTTTTTCTTTTGACTTGTGTCACATCAATGGCCACTTAAAAAGTGTGAGATGAAGTCATTTTTCTAATGTGCTTTTCATCCACTTTGTATCAGTACACAGATGTGTATGCTTGTGTACTCAGTGTTCTGAATCTCACTAGGCCTATAACAATGCAGGTCATGAAAATAATTTTAGCTTTCAAGTAAAAATAATTGTGCTGTGAATGCTATGGTACAATAGCAAATTATGCACTTCTTTTCATGAAATACATTGCAGATGAAATCAGTTGATTGCATGCTGCGAAAACAGATGCATTGTTTACATTAATACAAATCTTAAATCCTGAACCAAATTCCATTTAACGTTAATAAAAAATAAAGAATAATTTCATACCGTTTAATAAAATAAATGAGCTTCTCACAAGTTCTTTTTCAGTTGCTATCTTTATTCACACAAGTATATATTTTCTTCAGCAAAATGACCGTGAAAGGTGATGAAGACCTCATTACTACATGAGTTCATGTAATTAATAGGCTAGAGAGCAAGACTTTCAACACAATTGTTATAGCAAAATTCTGCACACAAAAACCACAAGTTTCACAACATGGATGACCAAGAAAAACAGATTAGAAAATCATCACAACAATATCAATCCATGAAGGGAACCTCAAAGAAAAAGATGTTGTTGTGCCAGTTTACTCAAACAGAAAGCTAAAGATATGGACTAATCAATTGGTATAACCTTGTGATGCAACAATGATCCATAAAAATAGTAGGTACAGTAGAACTCGTCTAATTCATCATCGTTTAATTCATCAATTAGCTTAATTCCTCACTTTTTCTTCTGTCATAGAAGAATCCCTATCTTTTGTGTACATTTCTGTTCGTCTGATTCAGCATTGTCTAATTTGTTAATTCGTCACCTCTTTCTATCCCTGAGAAGCATTTTGTTTAGCTAATTCGTCATTTGCAGTTTCAATTTAGATGTCTAAGCAGCTAGTACGTGTGGGAATTCAAAAAATTAAGGATCCTGATCTGAGAATTGTTGCACCTTTCAATTTGCTTATCGAATTTATACATGAGGTGCGAAGCGCGACTCGACTCCCCATTACAAGAACAAGGAAAAGTTTTAACACTTTGATGTCCGGGCTAATTCAAGCAGTTCGCAAAAAAACAGCCTAAACGTATGTGGCTTTGCGCAGGAATATCTCTGCTCCTGTTCGGGTTACGGACCTGGTCGAAGTGTCAAAAAACGCAGCAAGTCTTGTAGTTCGTACTCGAAAAATAATTTTTGCTTTGGGGTGCAGGCTTTTTGTTAGTGACATCATAAGTGGAGGACTTTTTGGCCAACTTCACCTGGCCCTGGGCACCAACCATTAGATGGCAGTATTTTGCTAAAGTTTTTATTGGATTCTAAGCTACAATCCAAGTCTTTTCATACTTTGGACCACCTGCTGGGGTTTCGGCTTGAAAAGTTACCATCTAAGTTGATAAACATTTTTGACTAATTAATTAGATAATAAATTAATTTGTTTATTTAAGATCATAACTTTTGAACCAGAAACGCTGGAAAGTCGATCAAAGGCTTGAAAGACTCAGACTCGAGCCTAATTTCCAATGAAAACTTCAGCGAAATAGTTTGGCCTAGCGGTTAGGCCCTAGGCCAGGCAACATGAGCCAGAATAGGCCCAAAACTATTTCACTTATGACGTCACTCACAAAAAAAATGCAACCCTAAACCAAAAAATTTTTTTCAAGTGCAGACTAGAAGACTGTCCAATTCGTTTGAGCCCTTGAACAGGTCTCTAGCGCAGTGGTTCCCAACCGGGGTGCCGCGGCACTCTAGGGTGCCATTTACAATACCCAGGGGTGCCGTGAGCTAATGCGTTTTTTAATATACTAATAAAAATACATTTTTAAACTGTCATCAAACCTTGAAGCAAAATTGTATGGGTTCGCCACTGGGTGCCGCAAAATATAATTCTCTTCTGCAGGGTGCCGCAAGCCTAGACAGGTTGGGAACCACTGCTCTAGCGCAATCAGCGGAGGACCAAGGGCGTTGGTAAGGCAACTGGGAACTGCTGGTTTTAGGCTGAAATCGAAGTACAAATATATCGTACCCTGTCCCTCAAAGTGTTAAAGATTTGAAAGGTGCTTGATTGAATGGAGGAGTCCAGATAGAGCATAGGAATTGATTGTTGTATTCAACCATAGCGTCATAAACTTGTATTTTACGGCAAATAAGAGCACTATGTATGCATACGAGTTACTATGATAAAGTATACGTGCTTCTAGGATAGTTTTCACCTGTTTGCATAATTTGTCAGTTCGCCTAATTCGTCACTTTTTTCTAATCCCCTTGAGGTAACAAATTAGGAAAATTCTACTGTATGACTATTAACTCATGCTATTAAGTATTTTTCGCCATTGTCTATAAAGCACATGCCAGGGTTGCCAGATGAAATTTTCAGTAAATGGCCAAACCAATTATTTTCAGCAAAGGGCAGAAAGGCTAAACTTTGTTTGTGGTATTGCTATTCCTTTTTCATAAAAAACATCTAAATTAGAAAAAAATCACTATAAATTTTCTGTGCAATTAGGAGTAAGTCTTGCTTAGCCTTGTTGTGGAGCTCATTCCTCACTTTTCATGGTTTGTGAGATTGCACACTTTAAGCACAACGGCACCACAGTTTGCATACTGATCCATCAGCAGCGCTCTGCACCCATACTAGACTTATGACAATAATCATAAAAGCCCTTTCACTTCTTGATGTCATTGTTGCAATTCTGTCACATATAGATGCAGACCTGTCTGCACACATTGAGCCTGCTTAGTGTTAAAACACTTTATACAGTGCACACATTTTCAATGATTACATTAAAAAATTATTTTGAATCTTGCATCCCTCAAATCTCACCAACATAAAAACATGTGCATCAGTCTTACAGAATTTATCACAAAAAATTTTGTATAGATGCTCCTGAAAGTAATTGAACAGTAAATATTTTTCTACATAGAAAACTTCTTAGGGCCAAATCAGCTTTTAAGGCCAACCAACTTAAGACAAGGCCAGAAAGACCAAATGAAATGTTGTAGGCCAACTAACTTGAGACGATGGCAGATTCCTGAAATTTGGCCCAAAAAGGGGCATCCCTAATACATGCATTAATTTGAAGTCACACTATTTTAGCAACTGCTGGTGATGCATTATGTTGTATTAATTGTAAATTGTTTGAAGTTTTGAGAGAATCACAAACAGCTGTAATTTCAGTGTTATTTCAGACATGTACACTGTGCCGGAATTACACATTCCTAATTACAGCATAACAAAACGTTTTTAGAAATCGCTTATACTCGTATATATATTGGATGTTTGCGCAAGTCTCTGACAAATTAGATGTGTGATAACCAGTTCCGTTGGTGCATTTTGTTATTTACGAAACTGGTAGGCCAGTTTGGCAATTTATGAAAGTTGTTGGTAATACCTAACCATGTGTTGAGTGGATGAGGTTCTCCATAGATTTGAGTATGCTGTGTAGAAAACATTTGATTTCCTGCTCATGACATATTTGTCACTAACTTAATTTTCGCATGTAAAGATCCAGAACTAGTTTCACTGGGTAGAGTTCCTTTGTATAAAGCTGTGATTTTGACTGGGTATAGTTCCTATGTATAAAGCTGTGATATCAGTATCGGCTGTTTTGATCTCTAATAAATATCTGTAAAAGTATGCCCTTGTCATCTAAAAAGGCACACATTTGACACTGAATGAGTATAAATAAATTAAGACACTGTATTGAAATCACAAATATGCTATATTTGGTTAGCACCAGTTGGTAACATTTTTGGTTGGTGGTGTGATGCAAGATTTTTCCAATGTAGAGAATGTGCTGTGGCTCAAAATAGTTTTTAAACATTGGCATAAAAGAAACACTGGTTTACTGTCTGCTTTACAACTAATTTTCTATGTCAATTTCACATTCAGTTGCCTCCTATGTATTTGTTTCACTTCTGACCATTTATTTTTGCCACTTCAGACAGATGTTTATCCCAAACCTTATGTATATGACTATTTAAAAATTAAGTCAGTTTTAAGTAAAAAGTCAAACAAAAATAATTACAAGGCCTAGGGATGTTTTATTATAAAAATAAACATAATGGACTGATATAGCAATGCTTTCATGTGCAGCTGTGCTTGTTACATGCTGTAAAACTAAATAACATAATTGTTTTTCTATTAGTAGAAATTTTTATTCCATGCAGAAAAATCAGTATTCAGTTTTAACACTCGGGTTCAAAAGTTGTGATATAAGTTAGTAAAAATATTTGACTAATTAGATAATAATTAATTTGTTTATTTTAGATGATAACTTTTGAACCAGAAACGCTAGAAAGTTGATTAAAGGCTCAAAATACTCGGACTCGGGCCTAGTTTCCAATGAAAACTTTAGCGAAACACTTTGGCCTAGCGGTTGGGCCCTAGGCCAGACAACATGAGCCAAAATGACCCTAAAACTGCTTCACTTATGACGTCAGTCATAAAAAATCCGCAGTCCCCAACCAAAATTTTTTTTGAGTGCAATCTACCAGATTGGCCGATCCCTTTGAGCCCTTGAACAGCTCTCTAGTGCAATCGGCAGAGGAGCTAGGACGTTGGTAAGGCAACCAAAAACTGCTGTTTTTTAGGTGGAAAACGAAGTACGAATATATCGTAGACTGGCTCTCAAAGTGTTAAAATATCCTCATTGCTTGTTTTGTTTCTTTTGAATAAACATCCCACAAATTTTTGCCTAAGTTTTCAATGTAGTTACACTTAACCATTTCAGTCCCACACACACCACTTTTTACTGAATTTTGCACAAACAATATTTGGCCAGCCCATTAACTTAGAGAGCTGGTCAAATCCTCTAAAGATGCACGGAGTTGTGTAGTTCATAAATTCTTGAAAATTGGAAAAGTTAGGGTTTTGGGTTTATTGTGGGTGACATCATAATGGGGGTAGGTTCACACATGGCTGAGGTCATTGGGCCCTGGGTGTCAAACCAGTGACCTGATTTTTTGACTCAAAGTTTTATTGAAAACAAGGCTATAATTCAAGTCATTAGAGCCCTTGATTGGCTTTTTAGCATTTTTGGATCTGAAATTCATGGCTCAAAAACCCAAATTTTGATAAAAAATCAAGTCTGGCAAAAGGTAACCTTGGTCATATTGACTGAAGGCCATCACCCACCAGTCAGTTGAGGAGAGCTGTTCAAACACTCTGCGGATGCAGAAAGTCTTGAAATTTCAATTTGAAAAGAAAAATTGGGAAGTTTTGGATGTTTGTTATTTGTTGGTGACATCATAATGAGAGTAATTCGTGCATATTTGGATAAGATTATCAGGCCATGGACACTAACGACAAGAGCCAATTTTTTGACTCACTTTTATTGGAAACCATGTTATAGTCGAGACTTCAGAGCAGGGGTTCCCAACCTGCGGTACGTGTACCTGGTGGTACGTGAAGGTCTTCCAGGTGGTTTGCGAGCAAATTCCATTTTTACACAAAAACCTGTATTCACAGCTTTCTAGTTTACATATTGGGCATTGTTTTTAAATAAATAATTTTTTCTGTAGCCTGCTATTCCTATTGTATCGTAACATTGTGACTTTCAATGCGCTGTTAGCAAATTTATGCACCGCATCGACCAATTGTTGGAAAGTAAATAAAAACAAAAATCTAATGAAAATTAGTTGTCTTTTCTTGTTCTTTTAATGTATATTATTCTTCTGAATAAACGAATATTCAATCAAATTAGTTCTTCTGAAAGAAGTGGAACGCCTTGACAATACGGGTGCCCAGGTGGTATGAGATTGTGAAAAGGTTGGGAGCCCTGCTTTAGATGGTTTGATAGGCTTTCTAGCGTTTCTGCTTCAAAAGTTATGGCCAAAAAAGATCATAACTTTTGAACCAGAAACGTTAGAAAGTCGATCAAAGGCTCAAAAGACTCGGACTCGAGTCTAGTTTCCACTGCAAACTTCAGCGAAACACTTTGGCCTAGCAGTTGGGCCCTAGGCCGGGCAACATGTGCCAAAATGACCCTAAAACTACTTCACTTATGATATCACTCACAAAAAATCCGCACT
>Ga0210059_1001423_pt1 | contig 35944 bp, 23 predicted proteins | sample Ectturendosymbi2_FD_188042 | JGI IMG/M metagenome (GOLD analysis project Ga0210059, IMG submission 188042) | Ecteinascidia turbinata endosymbiont from Florida, USA - Sample 2 (SPAdes) (version 2) | ecosystem: Host-associated > Tunicates > Ascidians > Unclassified | place: Key West, Florida... | reverse complement strand
CACATTTTAAAAATACTGTATTGGATGTATGCAGCAACCAGGGGGCCAAACGTGAAATGGGGGGCACAGATTTCAAATGGGGGGGCGGGCACCACTGCCCCCCCGCTGGCGACGGCCCTGCGAGTCCTGTGTTCTCAGTGCCCTCCTTTATTTTTCGAAACCTGGTCCACCTACCGCCGTCTTGAACATCGCCTGAATGCATTCCACTTTCGTTGTTTGCGTTCTACCTCAGATGTCTCGTGGCACGATCGTGCACACAACGCCTTTGTGATGGAGTTCATGGGCATCACTCGCATTTCCACCATGCTACAAACGATCCGTCTCCGCTGGGCAGGTCATGTGCAGAAGCAAGAAGATGACCGCCTGTCTAACGATCCCCTGTACATTGGCAGTCGGCATCCGTTCCGCCAGTCGCCCTACGCCCCGTTTCAAAGATGGAATTAAAACGCGACACGACAAGCACCGCTACCTCACCAGACGAATCGCAGACAGATCCATCCAAACACGATAACTGTAACGCTGCTCTTCACATGGGATGAACAAATCCTGTCAAAGTCACATCAATGATTGTGAACGGTGTCGGTACCACCGCCACTCTCGACGGGACAGGCCATGATGATGATGATGATGATGATGTGGACTTTTTACACTTTTTCGGAATAAGTAGCTTATTCAAGCAAGCCAAGCCCTAAGAAATCGCAAGGTTTCATCACTGAAAACAAAGGTAATTTCCAGACACCAGCTACACCGCGCAAAACACAATGGAATGACAGCCAAGCCACAAAATGGCTTGGAGGTAATTTACTTCGAACAACACATTTGGACACATCGTGAATCTGTTTTCTGGGAACTTGCAACACGTGCAGTTCCACAAAAAGAATATCACCGTAAACCAAAACAAACTACAGCCTGATTACAGAGCGATTATCCCTAAGCTTTAAACTGTAAGTGGTGTTTGCAACGAAACGAACCAGCGACATAGACAGCTCCATCCACTGACGCGCAACCGTGTCTTTCCCGGGGGTGATTCATGCTGGCAAGCGGGCTCCACTGGTTGATGTTTGAAAAATACACAGAAACAGCGTCGACTGTTATTCCAGAGTTGCTATGGCCGCCGGTGATGTAAATGTCGTTCTTGTGGGAGCAAACACTGACAACAAAAGAAATTGGTCTTTCATAGTTTGGATCATAAATTTTATACTGTAACAGTTCGTATATCAATGCTCGCATTCGGACAAGCGCAAACCAACAAGCCATGCAGCAGAATTTTGCACTGGACTGATTAGAAAAGAGATGTCCGCTGATAAGAATCCCTTTCCAGATAAATGATATCATTAAATATCACCGAAATAGAAAGACTCCGTCACTAGTTTGACACTTCAAGTAATCGCGAAGGTTCGTGAAAACCCGTCACCTGTAGCTGTGCATAGATGCGTGGGACGTTGAGATGTCGCTCAGCGTGATCCATTCATGCTTGAGTGGGTGGTAGCACTCAGTGTAGAGGAGCCGCCGATTGTTGCAGATACCTCCTACAACCACCAGAACTTCACTGATGCCTGGTTGAACATAATATGAACAACCTTACACGAACTCAGAGAGGGCGTTCGTGTTTAGTATCACGGCGTTCCAATCATATTCAACGTCAGACACGATTTTAAATCACAGCGCTGGCCATAACTTCTCACTCGTGTACAGCAACGGTGCGCAAAGAGCAAAGCAACAGACAACTTTCTCTACAGCATTTAACATTTGCTTAGTGAAAATTGTTTAGGATGACATTCACCGCCAAACCATTCTTTTCCTGAAACACTTTATGCAAAATGATGCCTCGCCAGTGAATATACCCAACCACTGCCAACTGCTCAGCTAGACAGACATGCTGCTACTCTACTGCTATTGTCAGTCTCACAGTTTAGAGAGTTCGCAAAGCCTGGGATAGGCCTTTACCTGAAGCCACTCGTGGTCGTGTGTGAGGAAGGCTTGTCTGTTTCCACTCGCTGCTGCCCAGCGCGTGATACTTGCACGCTTCCGAGATCAACTCCTGCGCTTCAGCATTGCCCTGCGCAGTAAGCAGTCAGTTGCATCGAGTCGGCAAAATCAACTTACACGCCTGTTGGCCAAGTGAGCCGGCTTAACCAACAGCCACGTAAAGTTGATTTGGTGCGCAAGTTATAGAGCGGTGCGTTTGATCAAGAAACTACGAAAAACGACATGGAATAATATCTGTTGTTGGTAGCTGCGTTTTTTCTCTATTTTCCTAAACACTGATAAAAAAAGATAAGTGTGATAAAAAAGATAAGTGTTAAAAAAAGATAAGTGTTAGGCGGGCCTTTTCGGTTGCCACCATGTCCTATGACATCGATGCCACTCTATCCACTTGTTTCACATAGTTATGCAACAACTTGTGCAACAGAACCAGCGCCTCGTAATGGACGATGAACGAAAACATTCGGCAAACACCAGAGGATTGATAATCATGATTAGGACTACGTTGATGTTAATTCTGCACAACAAATGGAAGATTCGACAATGAAGTTTCTGTCTACATAGACCAGGGGTGTAGAACACAGGGAAAGTGTGCCGAACGTGGCACGCTAAAAAGGGGAATTTTTCTTTTTGGCATAAACCGCTCGCGTTAATGTGGTAATAACCTAAATTAGCAAGTTTATTCACACGTGACTAGCTGCTGCCACAAACTAGCCCACTGCAGTGTTGCTGTCTCATTTGACGACATTTTGTTTGACGAAAAGTAAGTTTGTTTACAGTGCCAGCGTTTACTTGAACATGGTATGGCACGGGACTAAAATATAAATTTGTATGGAAATGTTTGGTTATCAACCGCATTTGAGTCGTACACCCCTGGTCTGGATTAAACACGAGGTCCGCAAAGAACAAATGGTTTTAACGTCGTCGCTCGCAGGTTACGCTGCGAAACTGCACGTTGTCGATCAACCTCGGGCCAAGTATTGAAACGATTATTTCACCCACAAGAAACTGTATTGGCAATAACTTGGCACAAATGCTAGACGAAGTATATTCGTTCGGGTACGAACCTGCCAAAGCGGGTTCTTGGCGACCACTTCAAACAGAAATCTGGAGCTTGTAAAGAATAACCTCACAGTTCGAAGAACTGTAGCTGCGTGTGCCTTTCGAGACTCCTCATGCTGAAATTTAAACGAGAAAATGTCGGTTTGCAACGATGTGATCCACATCCGATGCCGAAGAACAAACACTTATGCTATCAATCAGATAAATGCGTATGAAGCACGCTATGGTCTGCAATCACCAGAGGGATTCACATTGCACCAGTTTTAATGCAGCAGTTACAAAAAACAGGATTATCAAGCTGTTGGCATAAGCGACTGCATAGAAGTTGTCTTTGGAGAACTGCAGCTTAGAGTAAGTGGTGGTTGCCATCGCCAACCACTGCTCTTGACTTCAAACTTTTAAAGGGGGTACAACTTTAGCACAGGCGTACTTATGTAATTGTATTTGCATATTAAAACTTTTGAAACACTTCGCTGCCGCGGCAGGATTAAGGGATGGTACATCCTAATAATATCAAAGAAACTGAATAAAAATAAACTTAACATAGTACAATTATCTAATTTAGAAAAATTGTCAAAAATCGCAATTTTTCTAACTTACGGTAGTGATTGAACCATGCCAGAAGTATTAAAGTGTTCCTAAAACTAAGTTTGTTTTATCTAAAATTCACCGAACCGTATCGAGGCGATTGATTGGCGTACTCGATTGAAGTTCTTACGAATAATGAATACTTTCTGTTTGAAACTCCACCTGCAGCCAACGAACAGAAGCATCATAGACATGCTCCTCTCGCTGTACTTCCAGCTGGTTGTCTGAAAGGTACTTCGCCAAAGACGACAGTGGCAAGCGTAGAAATTCGTCCTGCTCCGACACCTTCCCGAAGTTGCGCACAGCGAAGCGCCTGGCTTTGCGGTACAGCCGATCTGGAAAGAATGCGTACGTCACCAGATGACCTGGTTTCGACAGAGAATCCAGAACGTTCTTGCACACTCATGGAAAAAATTTTTTTAATCGTTTGCCGGCGAAAGGTAATCACAATAACCAGCAAATATTACAGTGCACTGATCGCGTCCCGCGTTTGCGCCACGAGAAGTATACGCGACGCTGCCATGAGCGAGAACACTCACCCAAGGAGTGCAACGAAGCAAACTGCATCAGACCGAGACAGTTGGATTCGGCAACCTGACGCATCAGAAACCTCTCGCAGTGATTTTTCAAAGTGTCCATTTGGAAATAGTCGGCTGCCTCTACAACGTCCTTCGCATAGAAAAGATGCAATGTATTATCTTCATAGTAAAGATTTTTACTTCTACAACTGAATAGCAAACAAAAGCACTACGTTTTAGTAGCGAATCGAATAGCCTAACTAAATTCGATCTTGTAAGGCAGTGGTTCCCAACCGGTGGGTCGCGACCCCAAAGTGGGTCGTGGAGGAGTTTTTGTGGGGGCGCGAACAGCAGCCTCAATAGTTTCCTGAAGTCTCGAATTTTTAGAATTTCGTATATCAACATCTTGTTACATCAGCAAAACCGAAGCACGGACAGATCTTTGTGAAGTTCACATTAACTCCGTCATAATTCCCATTTGATTTCTCCTACACAGCTTAAATCAACCTGATTGTAGAATAGAGTCCTGTGCGGAGCGGGTTAACCCGCGCGGGTTGCGGGTACCCGCATCTGCGGGGCAAGTGCGGGAACCCGTATTGCTATGCATGCTGGGCGGGCGCAGGATGGGAAATTCTTTGTGCGTGCAACTAATGTAGAGCCAAAGCACATGAACTTAATCAGCTCAAAAATCGCAAAACACGTGGATGTACTAAAGTTGTTTGCCAGCATTGCGCTTAGGCCAGTAAGCCCAGAGCAATTATTACATTACGATGTAACAACCCATTCTTGCGAAACATTGGCGCACGCTCTTGTCATGTGGTAGGCACTAGGCAAGTCAACATTTCACCATTTCCATTTTCTAATGCTACCGTCGTACTTGGTGAGGAATAATTCAGTCTAGTAGCCCTTCTAAATGGATAAGACAGCGCTTAACGTACACCTGGTCACAAATCGACTGAAACGTGGTTTTTATCACCTCAAATCTGCGGTAGATCAGAGGTGTGGAAAATTTTTGGTTGCCAATGAAAGGAATGATCAGCTTGATTTTGCCGCTTGTTAGACATGTGTTCAGGGGTGATGAGTTTTTAGTATTTTTTTCAGACAGGCGCGGGATTGGCACAGAAAAAGTGCGGGAGGGGCATGGGTTGGGATGGTCTGCGGGGCGGGTGAGGGTTGGGAGTGTGCGAGGCGAGAGCGGGTAAGATTTCTCCAACTCCAGCTCGGCGGAATCAAATTTTGCGAATGCGGGGAGGAAGCAGACAAAAAATTTAACCCGGGCAGGACTCTACTGTAGAAATACGGCAGCACTAGAAAAATTAAGCGCTGGCCAGTGATGCTGAAAGTATGTCAGCCTCGTAAACATTTCTCCTGTTGTGAATACTTTCCAGGTGAAATTCCAACTAAGCTCAACCGATATTTTAACCATTATAATTCCATAACCATTTACATTCATTATTTTGTATAAGTTATGGTTCAAGGTCATGATTCTAGCAAAAAGCAGCCTTATGCTTGACAGATGGCAGGATATTACCAGCAAGCCTAACAAGCGATAGTGATTTGCATAAAAGTTCAAGGTAACTTTCTAACATAGTGTAATCTGCGGTTCAAACAAATTATTTCATCCTAAAGAATAGAATTACGCTCTTGCATTTCCTGCAATGGAAACTCGCCGCAACAATGTTGTATTCACTTTTCAAATGAAATGGTTATGTTATTCACGATTGAGCCTCTTTGCAACTGCGAAATGATTCCTAACCACGTGACCTGTTCTCTGACAAATCCCGGACGCAGTCCTGGTGCGCTATGCAGTAACCATACCAAACCAACTATGATCCCTTTTTGTTGTCTGCTTCCATTTGTTTCAACCTACCACTGTGAGCATAGGAGCGGATATAAGAGGGAGTGAACGAAAAATAGTCGTCTCGAAGCCCCTTTTTTCAGAGATTCCACGGGTACCATTTGAGAGTTTCGCACTTGTTTTTTGCCTGGCTTTTTCCAGTCATCAACCGAATTTAGTTTGAAATGACCAAACAAATTATGTCAATTCGGTCATAATGTCCAAAATATCAGGTTAGTGAATACTGTTTCAATAAGTTTTAATACTATTGCATGAAAGACGACCGAAAGATCTCAGCAAAAAAACAGGCTTTTGCACGTTCCTGTTAAAATACTTATAAACCGCTCTAAAGCCACATTTTAATAAGATCTGAAGCAAGTCATATGCTTTTTAAAATAAAGCAACAATTATTTGCAAACGTGCCAAAGGGGGCTCCTCAACAACTGTTTTAGGGCATTTTTCTAAGATTTTGCCTCGGGCCCCTAAATTCTAATATCCATCCCTGTCTGTGAGGCTGGATTTTCAACCCTTGTTCACAAAACAGTAAAACAGAAGTCAAAGAATAGACCGGACATTTAGATTCACTTGAGCTTAGCTATCACCAATACGTCTCCACGAATTTCAAGACTAGTTGCACGGCTGCAAGCACAGTCGTCCTAGTGATTAGCATGGGTGCTGTTAGTTATGCATATGAATGTAAATATAGTGGATGTAGGCTACCATGTAAAATGATGTGCTTTTCATCTTGTCGGTTGTTATTTGAACACCTTAATGTTGCAGTTAATGGCTGGAGCTGAGCGAGTATGTTATTTTTTTGAATGGGGTCGTGAGCTTTTATCATATTTTCAAATGGGGTCGCGAGATGAAAAGGTTTGGGAACCAATGCTTTCAACAGTTGTGTTCAGGTTCAGCTACTGGCAAAATAACTTCAGAGCACTTTTTGGCTGATGAGCCAAAATGGACGCTGCTTATGAAATACACATCTTTGAAACTATAGGTTCTACTGTAATTTAGGTTATAAAGTGGTAGCCGATGAGACACAAGTTAAGTACTTCAAGCTTCATTAACCAGATAGATGACAATCATTTGAATTGAACGCTAAGTTTCATTTTTTTTAATACTCCTTTTAAATCTCCAAGGTCAGGACCTGATCACTTGTTCATAAATATTGAATCGTACTTTAACCACGTGTTCAGACAAAACTCTGAACTATGACTGAGTCGTCAAAATGAATAAGCAAGCAAATCATACAAAAATTTCTGGTTGGACAGCAATTTTATAGGCTCGCCCCCAATAAATTATAGAGTACTGTAAATAGGAACTAGTCTATATTGTGTTCTCAATGATTCAGTTTCAGGGAGCAAAGCTTCCTAAAACCTATGACTTGTCCCATGCAGTATCCACACTACAGCCACATACGCACATTACAAACAATCACTACCACTCTGCATTAACCACAGAGCATGCAGTCCGCAGCACATTGACCACACAACATACACACCCCTCATGCATTGTGAGAGGCTCAGAAAAACTGTATTGTGAAAGTCATACAGAAATTCTACCAGAGGAGGATGCTGACGACAACTGATGTCATTAAAGAAAATATCCTCAACATCCAATTCGGTACTTCAAATACTACAAAGAATTTTACTGTAAATAATATTTTTCTCAAATGTAAAAAGTGTCGGTTCATTGGTACTCTGAAACATTGCCAAATTTTTATCAAAACCTTATCAAAGTATATAAATGTAAATTTAATAAATTGTGATTAACATTAGACATTTTTTGAGTAAACAATACCTATTCTTCAGAACATTGAAAATTTTGTACATACTTGATACCTACAATGCTTTCTGGTGGTCTGGTAAAACACTGAAGTATACAGAAAAAAACAAACATTTGTTGACCCATGGATTTTACCTCATGCTTCACAACACTTGTCGTTATCGTTTAGTGTTGTTCTGCATCACAATACTCTCCACTGTAGTAAATGCGTTCAGTCACGCAAGGATAATGACTTTACTGTTGTAATCACTAAACAGCAAATTCACAATAGCAATTCATAATGAACGCTTTATATGTGGAGAGTAATGAACAAAGTAAATCACTTTAAAATATATATATGCTATAGTTTTTATTTGATTAATAAAAACCTTAATCGTGCTAAAATTTTGACAAACGATGAGCAAATTTCAAACACGTTAGAAAGGATGCGTAAAACATAATGACTCATATGTGATCAATGAATCAGAAACGTTACGTTGAGAATTAGTGGACATCAAACCCTTATGTTTGATAGAAATCTCTTTGCCTTATAGTTCAAACAATGGGGTCTTCGACTGGCTAAATGCTTTTTGGCTCTGTAGTTAGAAGCTTCAGCAATGATCCTTTTAGAAATATTCTGAAATAATAGCTATTCTGTCAATAAGAAAAAGCATCATTTACAGTAACAGAATACAATTTCCCTACAAATTGTTGTTCTGTTCTGTTGAGTTGAACCTTCACGACACATTCTGAGTATCATCATGATAACGATGACACTCTAGGGCAGGGCTGCTCAGACTATGGCTCACGACCCCATTTGGGGTTGCAAAATATAAGTTTGGGGTCGCGAAACAATTTGTCTTGACAAAATCAGGTATAAATGTTTTCACAAACTAATGGGACGTTTGCATGTATCATTGACATCTAGACCAGCGCTCTTCAACAGGTGTGCACGGTGCACCAAAATATGCGTAAGGTGCACCACTAAGAAAGGGTTCACAAAGGTGCATCACAAACTTGTCATACTAAACAGATAAGTTTTACAAAAACTTTCTGTTAGCAAAGATGAGCCATTAACCAACCAATGACTTTCAGGATTTAACCAAGACTTTGCAGATTCTGAAGTGTGGTGCATAGGCATCACATCACACCATATCAAGCTAATTGTTTTATCTAGATGATTATTTGTGATTCATAAACAACAGACTATGAGCAATTTAATTGTCAATTGAATTATGTAGCTGAGTTACTGAATAAGGCTACTTGCTTATTTAAACCCAGGTACTTACAGACATGGGCACAATTACGTGGGGGACATGGGGAAGTGTCAGTAAATAGGGTGCATGAGTGGTGCTTACGTAAATAGGATGCATCAGTTCGTCAAAACATCGTAAAGGGTTCACTGTAACGAAAAGGTTGAAGAGCACTGATCTAGACCATCCATCAAGGGGTGGCCTAGAAAAATGTTTTGAAAAAGGGGCCGCAGAACAAACAAGTTTGAGAAGCCCTGCTCTAGGGCTATGGCAAAGTTTGTTGTAATATATGTTCTGACACTCCTATTAAATAATTAACAGAGTCTGTGAGAGTTGAAAGGTATCAAAGGAATAATTTTTTGTAAATTTTTAGGTGGAAAGTTGCCAACTAGTTTGGTTGACCTCTATGGACAGACTTATCCAGTACACCTGTACTGTTTTTTTCTGTGTACTGTAGGCTACAGCAGCATGTGAATATCTCAACACCTAAACCACACATAGTATGAGATAGTGATTTTGTAAAATTTGTTTTTATTGTATCCAGCAGCAATTGCCAAAATATTACAAGCTACATAAAATCAGCTCAAATGATGCAGGTTCATTTTGGTTCTTACTGCATCAAGTTGTACCTGATTTAGGTACCAGAGTCTGGGCAAGAAACAATTGATACAAATTTTGAATGACTATTTTGGTGCATCCAGTTTACACACATTTGCTATGTGCAACCACACACAGTTAAGCCAACAGCAACATGTTTGTCAAAATCCATGCATGCCAGTATCTTAGAAAAAATGCTTTAAACCAGGGGTGGGCAATTAGCGGTCCGCGGACCACATGTGGCCTGGAACATCGTTTTCAATGGCCGGCGAGAGCATTCAGAAAAAATCTTTAAATCTGAAACTTCCTCCAGCTTTGTGCTGATGCTAACTTGTCAGGGACTTGCTTTTATTTCCATTAGAAGGACGGACCTCCGCTAAAAACGGCCTTCCAAAAGTGGCCCCTAAGGCAAATTAATTGCCCACCCCTGCTTTAAACTATTATAATTTACTCTAGAACATGCAACATGATGCTTATGAACAGATTTGTACTTGGCCTCAATTCAATGCACCAAGAGCATTATTCTGTTGTATGTGCAATCACCTGCCCTACCCTAGGAATGGCTCTTCTACTACCAATTCATACTTAACACGCACTAGTGACTATAATAGTTCCCATAAACTTTGGCAATCTCAAGTTTGTTTGTCTTTTAAGCAATACATCGTCAATTCTTACGTTGTTTGAAAAAGGCACTTGTAATTAGTTTGGTATGAAATCATGAAAGTGCATAAGTGAAGTATGAGACCCAAAATATAACAGACCCAGCATAATGTACAATTCACCGGCTTCAAATGTGCCGAATGTCTTTGGAAAACGGATAAGATCAATGCACACCACCACAAAACATATAGATGGGATATTTGCAACACTAACAGTTATGCTTTGCAAAAAATGGATCTTTAGTTTTTCAAGTGCGTGATAAGCATTCCATTAAAAAGTAACAAGTAGTAATATACATTGAACAGGCCTCATCATCCATGACAGCTTTGTTGTCAATTACCCTACGAGGCTGTAGCCTATTAGCAGCAGTTTCTTGTTTCACATAACACTCTGAAATTTTCTCCGTTCATGCCCTCAGTGACAGTCTAGACTTACTAGCAGCAACACAAACTTATGTGAATTGAGATAAGTTGTTGGCATTATTGAACAAACCATCAGTATCACATAAATCACCATGTTACAAACCTATTTGTTGAACTATGTGGAAGTGATGATAGGCTACTTTAGGCATATACTTTTTCGATAAGAAATCTCGAGCTGCAAGTGCCCAAAGCTTAACACTGTGGCATCAAGCACAAGTACAGATCATCTGAAGAGATCACTCTCTAATTGGTTGTTTGCATCACAATGGATGTTATGCTTCTTGCACATCCCGTTTGTGGTGAATCGCACATCTAACACAACCCCAACCAAGAGGCTGCAACAATACCACCAGAGTTGAGTTTAGTTGATTTTATTTGGCGATAATTAATATTCAGCAAGAAAAAACACAAAGTAGTGCAAGGACGCCAGGGCATTGAAAGAACCGGAAGGTAATCGAGTTGATAGCAATATTGGTTTAAACGATACCCTGTAAAAGGCGGAGCTCCGTAAATAGCGGAGCTTGGTTGCGGAGGTTTGATGACGTAACCGGAGTCGTTAAAACCGATGTTTTGCCTTGAGCAGTGAGAACTAAACGGTAGTAAAAATAAATTTATTGCAAAAGGTGATACTACACTACGATGAAAGAAGTCTATGCTGAAGTTTAATAATTTTTCCTTATCTGAGTTTCACAACGGTGTGGGGACAAAAAAATAGGTTTCAACAGTTGTGAAAGTATAATTTTTTGAACATTGCAAACTTCCATACATTACATATTTGCGTGAAGCGCATATTGAGTTGCAATGAGAAAACATTTTTCCTTTGCATTTGTTCCTTTTCGTTCTTTTGCAACTCAACTTTTTTCCACTCCGGTTACGTCATCAAAGATCCGCTAACAAGATCCACCCCAACGGAGCTCCGTCTTTTACAGGCAACCGTTTATACTAACTATTTAGTTAGTTTGCTACCTGCAATGCTAAAGCAAAGTAAATACTGCCTATCACTATCACAGAACATGAGATAAGTACTGTGCTGAAAACGTTGTCACAGGGACTGGGAGCTCGTTACACTTTTGGGGTTCATCAAAACTGGAGCAATTAGGCTATCTTTGAATTTAGGTTATAAAATTTCTGCCTGAATTGCCAAAAACGGTAAAATTTGGCAGGCACATGTTGCAACTTTGAAGAATGATCCACAATAAAATTATTTTGGCTCCCTTTAATTACGAAGCAGCTTCAAACTTTTCAACTGTTACATATATAATGCGCCCCTATAGGGTGGCATAGTTATGCTTTAGATCCAGTAGATATTTAATGCGTGGGTTCTCATTACTGGACCTGGATTCGCGCTCGCAGAAACTCGTCTGGTTAACAAACCCTATTAATTGCCCGTTACTGCTCCTTTCTTGCTATTCACTTTAACATTTACACAAACCAAAAGAATATTTGATTCTTATTCTTGAAGTTTTATTAGTCACGATCAAATAAAACATGACAGTACTCACCGAATCACGATGTATCATAATATTCAGGCACTTCACTGTATGTTACAATGCTCACATAATTCTCATACTACTAATTCAATTCTCATGGTTTGCGATTAGGAGATCAACAATCGTTTTGGATCGGCTCCCCTATTCAAACATTTTTACCATACATGTAAAGCTTAATTTTCTATACTTCCTTAATCTCTATTTCTTTATAACCACTCAATTGCAATAAATATCGTATCGAATATTTCACTCAAGAACGTAATACGTTACTAACTATATGCGCTGGGTATAAGTACATTTGACTTTATAAATTCTGATTTAATACGGATACATTCACGCTTCACCTCGAACTAAACACGTTTCATTCTGAGGGGCAAGTGTCGCTTGTTCAGGCGGAAATTTATCATTAATCAAAACTTCGTGCGTAGCTGTTTTCAGTCGAAAGTAAGTTCAGTAAGAAGTGGTTGATTCAAAGAGGAATCGAAAGTAATTCAGGGACCGCTGCCGAGCTGGGTTCGACCCAAGCGGATTACATAGAGATGCAGTCGACATGCCAAGCAGGAACGGACGAACACTAAAGTATTCGTGCGTGTTGAGATGATGAATGACCTCACCCAAGTGTGGTATGACCACAGCGGCATAAAAAGGAGCATTGCTCACTTTCTATACGACAACCCGAGGTGGAAGCAGAAGAAGGTAAAACCTTCAACGGCGAAGAGAGTAAACCTTTTTACTGAACTCAGACTTCAACAGTAAATTAGCAAAACAATAATTTCGGCCAAATTCAATAGATTCAACATGAACACCAATATAGTCTTGCCTGTCAAAACTACTTTGTTACAATACAGCATTCATCACTTAAACTGACAGAACTCCATTTTCACAGTCTGACTTTCATAAAATAATCTGACAGAACATCATTCGGGCAAGCCACTTTTTCTGAGCTAGTCTGACAGAGATTTATTCGGACAAGCCAGTTTTTCCTGACCATTGCTGGCGCTTAGGCTCCCGCAACGGCTTAACCGCAACCCCTGGTTAACGGCGGAGTGAGTCTTTAAAAAGACTGATTTTTAGTCCAAATGTAGCTGTATTTATACTTGAAGGTTGCTTCAGAGTTTATCAACACCTCTTTATTCTAGGTGTTCTTATTGGTTGCTTCTTGCTGAATCTTCTGGTGATTGGCTGATTTCACAAGCTTCTGGAACCTTCGGGTGTTTGTTGGTGCTTGGGTTTCCACCCTCTAGTTATCAGTTCGTGCTCCTTTTGCGCAGTTCCTGTCGTATGCATTTCCTGGTCGTGTTTGACCATTGCCTAATTGTCTTGTGACTTCTGCTGATGTTTAGGTACGTTTTCACTGAGGTGACGTGAGGTTAGTGTCCCTGAATAGCAGTTTTTAGTCAAGTCAGCTGACTAATAATTAATTTTGATTGGTTACAGTCTTTCATCACTCTTCTAGCTTCCTCAGGTTTGAGGATCTTTCAACAAGATGGTTTTCTGTACAAAGACGAATTGTTTCAGGCAAAACTTGCCTGTAACACAACCAATTACCAAGGCTACACTATAGCACAGGCCAGCATGATATTCCAGTGCTGACAGACTGCAGCACAACTACCATTTCCCATGCGCACAATCCATCCTCTTCTCTTGGCTTAAAAGATGCCATTCTTACTCTAAGCTATAAGTTATACGTCTTATGTCATAAATACCTCAAAGACATTTCCCCAAGGATAGGTTAGCACAAGGAAAGACTCACGACTACATTAGTTTATACGTACGCGCAATACGATCGCGAGCTGCTGAAGCCAGACATCGACACAGGAGAATCTGCAGCCTTCTCAAGTGGAAACACTGGCACTCCACGTGGGGTGGCACTCATGGGCCAACAGAGGTGGGACCGGATCCGGATTACCGGAATCGACTCCGGCAGGATTCTGCGTTTTTCTTTCGGACCCGGAGTCAAAAATTTGTGAAAAACCGGACCCGGATCCGGTGTCACTTTTCCATTTCGGGAGTAGCAGGAGTCTGTGTGGTCATTTCTTAATTAAAAATATGGGTAAATCACGGTTGGATCGATGCTTGCAGCCGGATTCTGAACAGGAGTCGCATTCTCAAATTTGAAAAATACCCGGATCCGCACCCGGATTCACAAATTTTGGAAAGGGGCAGACTCGGAGTCTGAAAAAGTACACTCCGGCCACCTCTGTGGGCCACCAGAGATGATCACGGAGCCAGAGTGCCTGAGTGGACTCCGGCCAGCGTTTGCATTTTAGGCTGGAGCAGGAGCCAGAGTCAATATTTTAGGTTCGAGCCGGAGCAGGAGCCAGGGATGTGGAAGCGATGGAAGCGGAAGCAGAAGCGCGAAAATTCTACCGCTTCCGCTTCCACATAGGTTATTTGACTTGAAGAATAACTTGGCGAAAAAGTTTTGTCCATTTCCCCATATGGATTAAACGGTGAAGTTGCACTATACTGTAAGTCTGAATGAACGTGCGATATCAGCAGTGGCGTAACTGACAGGGGTGCGCGTCATCCCCCCTGACAGGCTACATGTAAAAAACGGACCCCCCTGTTAGCTTGTATTTTGGTATTTACTCTTTTTATATTTAGTAGGTTTTTGTTTGTTGCGTTTTTCAAAAAATTTTCGGAGTGTGTTCTGGTGATCTCGGGTGTTAGTAGAAACGAATCCAGTTAATCGCATAACCAATTTGCCAACATTTGTTGTTCTGTGTTTAACCGGAATATGCGATTATCTGCATCAGACAAATATCTGCAAGTTTACTGCCTAGCGACACAGGGGGCCCAAAATTCAGTCCCGTCGCCCAACCCCCAAATTGAAATGTGGAGCACTAGAAATCAATGTAATTTTTATTAATCTGTATTCTGTTTTGTCCTACAATTTAAAGCAGACCCTGCCGCTGACCCGCTGTTACCTAGAATAACATCGTCTGATAATTTTTGGTACGTTTGTGAAGTAATAAACATATTTGAGACTTGATCGTAAAGCGTCAGCATTCATTGCTGGGGGTGCTGAACGTGAAGTTAGCCTATATGCCTAGTTGTATAGCCTACGCCCAGAAGTGAGACTTACACCTGATCAACGTATTTGTATTGTGACTGTTGCGAAAAAATGTATTTGTCTAGCTCAGGCGGTCTTCTCGTATTTTGTACTGCATAGAAGTAAGATATCTTTGGTGCTTACGACCAAAGTTACCCATCTGCACAATGTGCTGTTCAGACAGCAAGATGGAGTTAACAGTGTAGTTAGAAGAGTTTAGTTAGCAATCACTGCTTAGCTTGTCCCATCCGCGCAGTGCAGTTAGTTGGTTGTGGATGTTAACCATGTTGCGTCCACGTAGGCGTCTTGGTCTATATTTGTCGACATTTATAGCCTGTTTGAGATACAAAATATTAGGCCTATTACTCTAAACATGTGCTATGCACCAAGAGGTTAACAAGTCTAGATATCAGAAAGGTTTATGCGTGAGCATTTCGGCCAGTTAAAGCACAATGCCAATGCTTTTCAAGCAAAATTCACTTAAGCGCTAACAAAAGAAAGCGTTCATTGCGGCGCATTGCTTTGATCGGCCTCGGTTTTGTTCACGATAGGCTTGATTCAGATTTCCTGCAAATTTTTGTTAACATTTGCATTTCATTACAACATCTCCAGACAATCGTCGTTAATTAAATGACAATTATGAAGGCCCAATTCCTTTTGTTAAGCTCTATTCTCAAGACACGTCTTGATGAAGTTTATCCTAACGTATTTATTGCACTTCGGTTTATGCTAAACTGCCCCAAAACTGTTGCCAGCGCTGAAAGGAGTTTCAGCAAATTGGAGCTGATCAAAACCTGCAACAGGTCTCATATGACAGATAGCAAACTATCCTTATTACCCATGTTGTTAATCGAAGCTTCATGTGTGCCCTCTCTAGATTTGGTTGATGTCATAAAGGCGTTTGCATACCAAAAGACTCGCTCTAAGCCGTTTTGATACTAGCCTACTATAATGTGACATTGTTTCATATATTTTCATGGTTATTGTTATGCAATATTTTTCATGTGTGCTACTGTGTCACTATGCAGTGATTTATTGTGTTTTACTGTATGACTACGGTCCGCCAGTTGAGTAGCCCTGCGATAGATAAATTAAAGCGACAACTAAATCATGGCAATTAATAACGCTAAAACAGCAACACTTTGGAAATATTTTTTGAGAAATCACCCTTAGGGGGGCACCTGTAAGCATTTTGGGGGGCCGAGAGTTGGGCTGCTACGGCACTGTTCGTACCTATTTGTAATTGTTTGGTGTGCAGCTCCATATTTAGATAAAAGTGTTTGGCAATGTGCCATTATTTGCTTGGTAGTTGCTAAATGAATGTGGTTTTATCCCTGATGGGAGAGATCAATGAATTGCTCAAAAAATTCCGTTTTGGACTTGCTACAATTGTTTTGTTGTTTACTCAAGCAGTGCTGAGAATCTACGCGCATGCCCCATTAGAATTTGGTGCTTAGAAAGAAAAGTAGGAGAATTTGGTGCTTAGAAGAAAAGTAGAATTAATTTAGGAGTTAATTACCAAAATTCAGGTGTGGTCAGGGGCGTTACGAGGGGTGAACAATTGCCCGGGCGTCGAATCACTGCTGGAGGTCGGCAAAAAGTCTCAACAATGTCACAAGTATTTTCTTCAATACAGTAGATTTACTTCCGAAAGGCATCAGGTACGAACACGGGGACGCCAAACGTGCTTCTTACTCCAGGCGCAGAGATGGGCAGTAGCGAGCTACTGTAGCGAGATAATTTTCCAGTAGCGTTAGCGGCAGTGCCGCTATTTTTTGAAAAAATAACGGATGCGGTAGCGAGCTATCACCATTTTACCGCTACCGCTATTTGCTACTTTGGCGTGAGTGGTGGCCAAAAGTTCGCAAGAGCTCTTCCGTCAGCACACGTTGATAGTAACTACTCTTCTCACTGTTTTGCGCTGATTTTGGATGATTTGTTTGAGGTAAGCTAGGAGCATTAGAAAAGATTTAGCTCATGTTGCTTTTGACCTGATCGATAGGTTCCACGTTAGTTCCGTGAAAACTCAGCATCTGCGACAAATTTAAAGCAGTTGGGGCTTCGAAACATTGGCTACTGCTACCGGTAAAGCTGCGTATGACTGAACTGAATGCTTGGAAATATATGGCACTGGATTCAACATTTCGCTGCACTTGCAACCACGGCTTTTCTTTTGAAGTATATGTCAGTATGACAGTTTTTGTAGCTTGCTTCAACTCCAGGATATTTGACTGTATGCATAACTTGAAGCAAACTTATGATTCTGTCTTGAAGACATTGGAGGTAGCCAGGGGGGAAGGGGAGACATCTGTCCCCGGGCGCAGCACTTTGAGGGCGTAAATTGAGGTTGGAATATCACGTAACAATTAAGAAATGTTAGTGGATGCTAGAAATTACGATTTATGAAATGTCGAATACCAGTCGCTGACACCCAGTTGCAAAATCTCATCAAGATCACTAAGGTTCGCAAAGGGAGCAATTACAAACCTTAGTGACGTTTTAAGGCGTCGCTTGTGTCTTCAACAACCAGCGCCGGCATGTGGTTTAACTCACGGTTGCGTCACAATGCTTTCAGATAGCCAGGCTTGCAAAATTTCCCACTTCGTTCTCATTCTAAGTTGCGTCACAATGGACGGGAATCCAGCATTCACAGTGCATGCAACTGCGCATGCTTTCACAGCAGCGATAAACCTTAATAGTATGTTGCAACCATAGGCGTACGAGGCGGGTGGTCGGGGGGGGCGGCGGCCCCCCTGTCTTGAAAAATTTCAGGGCAAACTCTGTTTTCAGGGCAAGCGCAAGTTGCTCAAAAATCCTGAATGATAAAAAATATATATTCGATACAGTGAATTCAGGGCAAACCCTGCTTTCAGGGCAAGCGCAAGTTGCTCAAAAATCCTGAATGATAACAATATTTCAATACAAAGAAACATTTCAGGGCAACTCGTGTTTTTCAAGGCAAGCGCAAGTTGCTCAAAAGTCCTGAATGATAAAAAATATGTATTCAATACAGTCATATCAGGGCAAAATCTGTTTTCAAGGCAAGCGCAAGTTGCTCAATAATCCTGAATGATAAAAAATATATATTCAATACAGTGAATTCAGGGCACACTTTGTTTTTCACGGCAAGGGCAAGTTGCTCAAAAATCCTGAATGTAAAAGTATATTCAATACAGTGAAAATTTTCAGGGCAAACTCTGTGTTTCAAGGCAAGCGCAAGTTGCTCAAAAATCCTGAATGGTAAAAAATATATTCAATACAGTGGAAAATTTCACTGCAAACTCTGTTTTCCAGGACAAGGTGAAAAAAATTTTCAATACAGTATATTCAGCCAGTAAATGCAATTACTGTAAAGTTTCTTGTCTGGGAGAACACAACACGTAAGAAACTTCACCTCCTTGAGTTAACAAGAAAGGTAACTACAGAGTTTGCCGATAACGGCACATCCAGGGTATTGTACAGTATAAAGAACGTTACTGCCGAATTGAAGTTATAAACGAATTGAAATGCATGTTGTACAGAGGTTTTGCCTATCTGAAAGGGGACATTCAAGGTTAGCAAGAGAAGGAAAAAAATATGTTTATATATATCAATTTGACCGAACCATTTCATTTTACTAATGGGGTTAGAACAGAGGGAGTATAACGTCCATACTTTTTTGCTGTATATTTAGATGATTTATCTCTTGATCCAAGCAACACTGAAACTGGGTATGATATTGGTGAAATCTTATCGAACCACTTGACGTTTGTTGATGACATTTGTGTGTTTTGTCCAAGTGTACGTGGGTTGCAAAGTATACTAGATGTGTGTCAGGCTGATGCAGGATTGCATGAAATTATTTTCAACTGCAGCAAAACTGTTTGTATGATGTTTAACGCTAAGAGTGCAAAAAACACCGCCATCCCGTTGCTGACACTGGGTGTACTAAAAGTAAAATCTGTTTCCTGCTACAAATATTTGGGGATTGTATTAGATATTGAGCTCTCAGATGATAAAGACATTCAGAGACAAATGCGCTGGGAGGTTCTTTTTCCCAATGTTCGAACGCAGTGAAAAATGTACTCATTCGTTCCTTCTGTAGGTCGATGTATGCATCATAATTATTGGTGTGATTTCAGGAAGGCATATATCCCCTGATTGCGTGCGGCCTATAACTTTGGTTGCAGGGCTCTGTACAACCTGCCGTGGCGAGCGAGTGTTAGTTATCAAGTTCAATGTAACATTCGTACCTTGAGGCCTTATTGAAAAAATGTGTATCTGTTTCTTGAATGATGCAAAAAGTCCAACAATGTATGGTTGCGCGCTTTGATACAGTCAGATTGTTTATACCAGTATTAGTCCTTATTATTTGAACACTACAACCGTATTTACTTTGTGACTGAATGCCCAGACGTTACAGTGCTAGTTTGAGGATGTGTCCAGGCCACAAACCATTCGTACTTCACCAGGACTTAGTCAGGTTGGACTCTGTTTCTTAAATGCGATTTTCACGTCCAACTCTTGATGTAGTGTTGTACCCAGTGTTACGACTTAGCCAACTACAGTATGTTGAGGAAGTCTCTGTAATGTAGTGTTGTACGAAGTGTTACAAGTTAGCGAACAAGTATCGGTATTCCCGTGGTCCTACCACCAACGCCGATACAAAATGCTCTGTGTCTGTTATTATCAATCTATGTTGTGCAGATAGTGCGTGCTTGTGTTCTATGGACTTCATGTCTGCTTCAAAGATTAAAATATTAAAATAAAAATAACTGAATATTATTTCAAAAATCATTGCATGCTTATTGGTAAATATATTTTTGTTGTCTTCCTCAGCCTTTTTATCATAAGAAGTTTCAGGGGCATGGGCTTCAGAAGTGGAGGCCAAGGCCGAACTAAGCGTTTGAAATTTTCCCATCAATTTTTGCAAAAAAAGGGTGTCTTCTTTGTTTCGAGTGGTGAAAATGTAATTTTGAAACTTTTGGCCTCCCCTGCAAAAATAGTTTTGGTCCACCCCTAGAAAATCCTCTATTGCCCCTTCCTGGAAAAAATCCCTCCGGCACCCATGTTTAAGGGTACACGCTCATCTATAGAAATGCTGAAGGGGTACACCAACGGGACAAGTTTGAGAGCCCTTGATGTAGAAAATGCCATCGGCACCGAACAAAATGCAACGTTCTAGGCGAATTGACGTTACGTACGAAGCCGTTATAAACGAATCCAACTATATAGAACAGCTTTACAAGGGGTTTCAGGCCCAATTTGGATCAAATTAAAAAAGTTAGTTTTGGAGAATACTGTTTATTTTTAGGGCAAATTTTTATTTTCAGGACAAATTTTTTCCGCCCCCCCGGTAAAATGCCTTCCCGTACGCTTATGGTTGCAGCGACAACATATCTGATGTTTAGGAAATTAGTTGATTGTTGATGTTTTGATAAAGTTCATGTTGAAATGGATTTGATGTGGTTCTGAAGGTAATTATGATGATTTTTGTTTATGGGATATTTAAATAAATCCTGACTACTTTTGCAAACTTCTAATCCAATATTTGCAAATGGGCAACAGCCTTGAGTACATTAGTTATAATTGTGTACTTTTCAGTTACTCGCAGGGACGCGCGGAGAGCGGGGACATTGCTTCCCCTGTTCTTTCAAAAGGGAGGCAAAGGGTGCGCGAGCTAACTTTTCATCACAGTATCATAGGGAATTTCATGGTTGACAAGATCTAGTTGAAACAAATTTATTGCAGCTATTCACGCACCCACAACATTCAGAATGGTTTTCTACACTCTCTGTTATTATTTTTGAGGTCAACATTGTTGCTGAACAGAAAGAAACATATTGGTAAAGAATTTTTTGTTTTTTGTAAGTTTGCATTTCCCTCAATACTTTTAATGACCCCTGCTCTACCGCTGCTTCGGCTGCCACCTGTGTTTTATGTAATTTCACCTACAAACTGAACATCTTCACAGACATGATTATCGAAATTCAGATCACAAAATTGCTAGCAAAACTTCCTACAGGGAATCACTGGCGTTAGATATTTTCTAGGTTAAAATATGTGACACATTTAAATCTTATCAGTAATTTGACAAAATAATCGACAAATTTTCAGCAGCAAAAGCAAGAAAACTTTGTCCTTGGAATTGAATAATTGCAAGTAAAGCATCAGATTGCAGTGTTTCTTTATTTTATGCTGCCACGAACGGGTTGGGGAGCGCTTGAACTGAGTTTGTCCCCATGCACGGTAAACGCGAGGTACACCACTGCTTGAAGTGTCTTTTGTTTTTTGCAAAGTGCTTTCATGTCTGTTGCTGCAACATGATACTGTAGACAAAAATGCTGTTTGGAATCTACGCGCTTACACAAATAGCGTTTCCCCAAATTAAGTGCAATCCTATTATTAAGGTGTACGTAGTCGTATTTAATTTCGTTCAAACCAGCACGAAAAACTTCTTGTAACTTACCTTTGTAATGGAATGTCGCTTTTCTGTTACATCGCACGTTCTTTTTCTTGCAGGCGCCACAGCGTTTCTTTCACATTACAGTTAATTTAAGGAAACGCTATTTTTGTAAGCGTGTTCGCAGGGGTCTTCACTTTGAGCTTCGTGCCTAGGATTGTGGTAAATAAATTCAACAACTACATGATTCCCTTTTTCTAATCTGACGATTTTCTTCTTATGAAAAAAATATCGTCTTTGAGAACCGTGAATGACATTGTTTTCACTCCACCTTAGTGATAGCATTGTGCGATTTCATTACCGTTTGCATTTTCTTAGATGCTTACAACGTTCACAAACCCAGCAACAAAAAATTTGCACCCGTGAAAAAAGAAACTTTTCGCTGAACAAAAATATGCACATTAACGTTGAATAAAAATCGCCAGTTTTTCTACTAAGCGATGTCAGTCGTGAACAACATAATCTGTGCGAATACAGACATCCACTGTTGCTTTTCAAGTAACATAATCGGTTGTTGCGCTACGTGTTTTGCCCAATTCGAAATGCTTTTTGATACAATGTTACAATTCAACGGTCTCCCTGGGCTACCCTCCTATTTGCAACGAAGCTGTTATATACCTAAGCACCTTGGAAAACACTCTTCAAAACCGACCAAGTTAAAAATGCAAATTATTTTATGGCTTAGCATAAACGCGCATAGAAAGCAAAGCTTCTTTTTATTCCATGGGTTGCACTGCTTGTAAGCAAGCCTACTAAATGGTTGCGGTTATTTTTTGTACCGAAACATCTCGTCATGTTAATTGCAGTGTATCAAACCAACACTGGACATCGAGCACTAAGCTTTTACAATGAATCCAATGCGCAGAGAAAATTTACATTCAAATGTTGAAGTTGTTATGCTTTTAACGCTGTGCACCAACTTTCAAGTTTTTGCGCACTTTACAATCTTCGCCGATGAAGTTGTACTTTTGATATTTGCCTTGCAAACATTTTCCTGAAATTATGCACCAATATATTTTGTTTGTTCCCCTCTTTCTTCACTTGAAACATTTCGAAACATCTGCGCTACTTTGTGTTGTAAAAGGAATACTGCTAGACATCGGACTTATTCCCTAGTACTTCAAATCGGTAATTTTCCCTACTCACTAAAAAAATCTGTCTCCTGTGTGAAATTATTTTCGTTGAAGAATTTAACACTCTCACTAAGCGAGGCACAGAAAGCGCATTGATTTTGTTTTCTGCTATTCATTCAAAGTTCTGGTGCTCAGCAAAAATTAAATTAGGCTTTCCTTTGCCAAACACCAAAAGCTTTTTCTACTGTAAAACTCGCGTTGTGCGTACAATCGCTATGTTTTTTGCTTCACAATAATTTATAAGTTTTCAATATCAGTGACAACTGCTGAAAAAGTTCGCATACTCTGTGGACGTTGCCAAATCACAATTCTCGGTCACTTGAAGATTTAGGTTTCCGAGCATAATACAGCGCGTCCGCTCAATTTCCTACCGCCCCGTTTTGAAAACCAAACGCTCTGGGGAACTACAGGAAAGTGTTCCCTTTGAGATGACGGATAAATCACTTCGCGTTAAACTTGTTATCGTGAGTTTGCTTGAACATAATTTAAATTAACCAATCGCACATTTTTGTTCTTTTAACTCTACAGGCAAAGTTAGTACTGACAAAAGTTTTGGTTCATTTACATTTAAACCTGACATAATCCTGTAGTTGGGCTTTATATCATTGCAATTTCGCTGAAACTTTATTTGTCTCCATGTGTTAAGTAAAAATTACATGATGCCAGTTTTTGCTAGTGGCCATCGCCTGGGCTAAACAAGCAGAGTTGGTGTTGAAAATATTTTCTTTGATTAACATTCTTACCTGACACAGCCACAAGACGTCAAGTGATTGATTTCTTTTATCATCACGATCTTGCTAAAATTTTATTCACCTCCATGTGCTAAGCCGCAAACCACATGATGTCGATTTTTGCATGTGATCGTTGTCCGAATGTAACACCAAACGCTACAACTTCGTATGAGAAAAAGAACTGTTTTCTGACCGCTTGGCTTTGATTTTCCGCAGTTGTTAAATAAATTCCGTGTGGTTCTTAGTGTTTTTTTGCATATTTTCATGCAAAAGATTTTCAGATATTGCGAAAAAGTACGTATGGGCATTGAATGTACTTACAGGGAAACTTAATTTCATAATGGAAAAAAAGAAATTTATGATAGGATATTTTATATGAATAAGATTTCAGTACTGTGGATGCGTAGTGATACGTGAAATCGATGTCCTAAAAAAATAATTAGCTTGACTGATTCGTTTGCTTGTCACCTTTGTGGGGACCCGTAACTTGAATAGGCCTACAGATATGTGCAAGTTTATATCATCGCAAAAAGATAAAAGCAGACCCGTCGGCAGATTCCTCGAAAGCTTTTACAGTAAATCGAGAGGTTTCAATTGTTGATGTTAGGTTTATTTTTTAGAGCTGATGCCGGCTGCTTAAAGCACATTGCAGACCTTTGAAATTAAAGCATTCAACACTTAGGCTGCACTTTCAAAAGCTGGAATGTTAAGGAAACGGTGGTTGGTCAATTCGCTTTCGAATTTCTAAATAACCATTCTTTGCACGCAGGCTATATCAACTACGTTCTACGCAAAACTACTGTGGCGAATACATTGAACCATGCAGAAACAAGGACCTCAGTTTAAAATACAAGTAGTCGGTAATTTGTTCAGGGGTATCACATGAAACATAGATCAACATAACATTTTTTTGAAAATCAAAACCAATGCATAAAAATTTCGTGGGAGGCTTTGATTGCCCGGTTTGTCCCCCACCCTGGTTGCGAGACTCATTCAATTTACACGCGCATTAAACTCTTTGACAAACATTTTTGATCTTTTATTGCTTGACCATACTCTTGAGTACTTTACACACAGCATGAAACTCGCATTGATAAAGGCGATTGCTAGCCTACAACAATCGACTCACAAAGTTAATCCACTCTATACGGGCGTTTCTGCAGTCTGTGTTTCATTTATATGTGCATGTACTGTAAAATAATTTTTCCTATATCATAACTGTTCAATGGCTATTTTTTTCAGATCACCTTTTTTCTTTAACAACTTCTTACAAAAAATATTTGAAGGTTAGGTTTTTCAAAATTGATCCTACGTCTGTAAAACAAGACCAAAACTTTTTTTAAGTGCAGCAAAAGGAGCGGTAGCGAATAGCGGTAGCGATAGCTCGTTACTATTTTTATTCAGGAACGACTGCGGTAGCGCCGCTATCGAATTTAACAAAGAGCGGTAGCGGTAGCGACGCTATTTATAAAGTAGCGGTTGCCCACCTCTGCCCGGGCGCCATCTATCCTTGTTACGTCCCTGGATGTGATGGGTCTTACAACAAATCATAAGCCTACCTTACCCAGTCACAAGTGATTGGTGGGTATCAATTTTAGATAGGATATGTTACAGGAAAACGTGAAATTCTATTTTAAAGTCATTTATCCAATCGAAGCTCATTACATCACCAGAAAAATATTTTCTCTTTTTGTGAAATAACGTATATGGTTTATGGAACCAATTATTGCATACGCAAACGGTGGCTCATGGGCCCCTTTCAGCTAAGTTTTCCCCCCCTGGCTCAAACCTCTAGTTACGCCACTGGATATCAGTAGCGCGAGAGAACGAGAAGTAGCGTAACTAGCATGGCGAATTTCATACTGCTAAGGTCAACGGTCGTTTTCTCGTTTTTTGTTAGTGGAAGCGGAAGCGATAGGTGTGGAAGCGGAAGCGGTTGACGAAATAGCTGCTTCCACATCCCTGGCAGGAGCCGGAGCCGGAGTCAACATTGAGGTCTGTGCAGGAGCCAATCAAAATTGTTAAGAGACCTAATTTCTGTATTGATGCTTGTTGTCAAACAGAATGGAATTAATTGAGACGTGAGTTCTGAGCAGTGTCGTCATATATCACAAAAGTGTGACACTGGGTGGGAGTACCGAGCATTTCACCACGGATGATGGTTTCAAAGTTATGGCCTATGCAAAATACAGTGTGTAAGTGACAATGCAGTTCGGAAATTTAGGAATAGATGCAGTAACTATGAGAATGTTGGGCTAATGATGCGGGGAATAACACAAGAAACATGACAAAAAACAATGGTCAACAAAACAGATTATAGAGAAGTAACAGCGTGTGCCGAAATGACCTATACACTGTAGGCCCAGTAACAGGATTTGACAATGATGTTAGAAGTAATGTGCAGTAGTGCAAAATGCAATGTTTATTCGCATTGTGCAGATTTCTAGTCTAGCCACCGCTTGCATAGGCCAACCTCTGCTCACATTTTGGAGCCATACTGAACAAAATTGGATGTTTGCCCTGATAGTTGCAGCTTGAATTAAAAGATAACCTACTATACATTGCAAGGGCGTACGCAAGGGGGGGGTTGGGGTTAAAACCCCCCCTTGAGCTTGATATTTCACAAAACTTTATTAACTGCGTAAAGGAGAATAATTGTTTTCGCATACTTTTTGCTTGTTAGTTTGTCGACTTAATGCCAATACCACGGAATGAATTTCCATGCAAATTTCAAGGAACATTGTAAATGGGCCAAAAACTATTGAGTAGGTTTTGGTTGGAATCTGGGTTATCGTTTGCATCCAGAAAGAATCTCAGCACTTTTTGCAGACCTTTTCTCACTACGCATGTTAAAGATTGTGCTCCGCGATAGTTCAATTTATCCGAAACAATTGCCTTTATTTTGCCTGCTATGGCTGATCTGCGCAAGCGCTGACCCCATTGGCTACATTAGCAATTTCTATAGCATGATAAAACTGTTGCACGAGGTCAAAAACCGCAGTTGTTAACACAGAAGCATTCAGGCATTTGATAATGTCTCAGCAGGGAAAAAGGAAAACTAAACGTTTGCTGGACATCCACGCCCGTAACCAGCTTGGGACATCAGGGGGGAGCGAAGAGTTTTCTAAGAGGGGGACAAATTTTTTAACCTATATGCAATAGTTTCAAAATACGTCCAGCACATTTTTCCTGTGGGGGCGAAAATTTTTCTAAGGGCGGATTCGCCCCGCCCCCCCCCCGGTTACGGGCATGTGGACTTCCAAGCATCACAAAAAACAAACATTTTCTTGCGTACTTTATCCGCTTTAGCAAAATTCGATCTAGCAAACCATGGTGTGCGCCAACCAGTCCAACTGCTCACCTTCAATTCTCAACTGCCCATATTTGACGAGACCTTAGTGCAGCCTGATTTTGCAGTTGTAAATTGCTCTGACGTAGTGATGAGCGTGTTTCATTTCCCTGTTTTAAAGCGCAGCCTGTTATTTTTGCAGTTATGAACTGCTGTGTCGTAGGGTTGAGTTTGTTTTTCTCCGATAGCCTAACTTGGAGCGCTGAGAGTTTATATTCAGTGCAACGACACATAAAATAAGGAGAGTGGATGTAGAATAATATGCAACGACACATAAAATAAGGAGAGTGGATGTTGAAAAATATGCATACTATGTCAACAAACTTCGCCTAAACGTTGGTTTGGAAACATGGAAATGACGTCAAATTGTAACGTCACAAACAGCGCACACCAAATACAAATAACCACCATATGACCTTGAACCAAACCCCCACCATGAAAATTTTCTGCGTACGCCACTGGTACATTGTTTTGCGGCTCTACTGCCTATGATAAATTTGAAAGTGATCATAGCCAAGTTATGTGTAATGTTCATCGTGTTAATATTTTTGTACGATTTGTTTGCACATTCATGTTAATGGTTCAGTTTAGCACAGTCATAGTTCAGAGTTTTATCTGAGCACATGGTTAAAGTTCGATTCAATATCTGTGAACAGGTGATCAGCTCCTGACGTCGGATATTTAAAATGTGTCTTTTGTAAAAATTGAAAATCACTTCAAATACTTGTTATCTATCTGGCTAATTATTGAAGCTTGAACTACGTAACTAGTGTTTCAGTGGTGTTCACTTCACAATTTGATTACAGTAGAACCTAGCTTTCAAGGTGTATATTTGATAAGCAGCGTCTATTTTGCCTCATGACACAAAAACAAATGTGGGCAAGTTTTAGTGGCTGTTTGTCTACGTTGTGTAAAGAATAGGCTTGGCCATAACTTTAAACCTCAACATCATGTGTGTCTCTGTATTCTACCAGTCACGTGACCATTTCAACCATTTGTGTTCTATCAAAGGCAAAGTAGCCACGACATATATTTTGCCTCATGAGGCAAAAATATTTTCATTTCAAAAACGTTTTGAAAACTTTTTCATTTATAAATCATTTTCAAAACGAAAGTGTTTTTGAAACGAAAGTAAAATCGAAACGAAAGTAAAATTCTTTTTAAAACGAAAACATTTTCATTTATAAATCATTTGCAAAGCGAAAATGTTTTTGAAACTAAAAAGTAAAATGTTTTTGAAACGAAAAAATTTTAATTTGCAATTACATTTAATAAATTTTTGTATTTTTTAGAAAATTTTAGGGTGGCACACATGGGCCACCATACGACACATGATTACACTGCAATTTTTACATGACTTTACATTGTATCATAATCAGGGCTGTGGAGTCGGAGTCGAGGAGTCGGAAGGATTTTGAACCTGAGGAGTCGGAGTCGCAGAATATTTTAACGACTCCGACTCCGGGCTGACCTTTTGCTCGCCGATTGTGACTGTTGGTGCCACAAATCTTCGCAAGCATCACACTTGGCAATCTAAGCAGCTTAACCTTTCAACAAAAGATGATCATGGCTATTCAGAAAGGCTGCAGCACAGTAACTCGCATGCCTACACTCAGGGATGATGCCAGGTCAGCAGCGACACTCGGGCTCATCACGCAACTTATGTTGAGTGAGTGCAACCTTTCGAGGTTTGCGTCACTGAAATTTCCATTTGCTTTCATTCTGGTTGGCACTATCGTTGCTCTGTGACGCTAGTTACGCAACAATGAACAAGCAAGAAGTTTTCATGAGAACTCCATTGTTACGTAACGCACGTCACAGAGCAATGATAACGCCAGTTAGTCCTGTGCGTACTAGGCTAATTCGTATTAGCCCGAATTCCCGGACTATTTATCGTTCGTTGGAAATTATTCTCGAATGGGGACCGTCCATTAGATTGGAATTCAAATGTTGTATGCAAATCCATTGCTTCAAAAAACATTCAATCTGATATGAATTAACTTTAAAATAATACTTAATCGCAGAGGGCAGCTCAGGTTCTAACGGATTATCCCGAGTAAAGCGCGAGCGAACGTATTCGTGAGAACCGTTGCTTTGCTACGAAAAATATTTTTTGATTTACGTCACCTGCAAAGTGAACACGGAGGTTTAACATGAAACGAAAATATGTGAACACTGACAAGACCCAATGGAAAGAGCCTGAGTTAACAACTTTAATCAATGAAATGGGTGGTGGCACAAATATGCAAAGCAAGCCAGCTCGCGTTCTACATTATAAAGCGTAGTGGAAGAATCGGGCTGATCCCGAGTCGCCACTGCCTACATTTGATTTAAACGTTTTTGCACGAGGACTTTGCGCCGCAAATACGTGCTGGTGTTGATTGACTTGTACACACTCGGCACTCCACAGTCCGATTCGATAAACACGTAAGCGGCAACTCATATAAAAACGCACTATGACCTTAATCCCGAATAGAATAGACACTCGGATTTCGCTACGTTGCCAGGTTGTCATGCTCTTTTATCGCGCAGCATAGGTGGAGCGCGGTAACTGTCTGACTACGAACGATGATCTCGACCTCTGGTTTCTGGTCGTACTTCTCCAACTGCTTTGCAATGCTTTGATCCAATTAATTGAAACAACACAGTTGCTTCGCTTGGTCTTCTGCGCATAGTAGCAAACTTCGTTAAAACGTTAAACGTACAAATAAATTTCTTAAAAGGAACAAATATTCCTTAAAACATACAAATAAGTTTTGGTTATTTTATCATACAATTCCACTCGCAGTCGCTTTGAAGTTGCAGTGATTTTTGTAACAGTAATTCATGTTGAGTTCTGCCGTTATATCGCAACTTTTGTATTAAAAAATCCATGTCGACTAATTCTTACATCTTGCAAGGTTGTTGTGCCTAACTGAAGGCAGGGTGGTATGAACTGTTTAGATAATGAAGAGAAAAGTGAATGCTACCAAGTGGTTCAGCTAAAAATGCAACTAATTTGTTTTACTTTCTTTCTTGGTTGGTAGTTCGTGGATTTTCACCTGTAGCCTATAAGAGCTTACTTGTAACATGTTCATTTGGCCATCTAAGGAAAAAGATAACAACACATGTGCGTTCAGCAGAGCTGAAGCTTGGCAGCGTTCGACCGCAAAAATGTTGTGTCAATGAAATCATTTGAGATAGTATGCCCAAGCGCGTTTTTCAACTGCGTTGCGCAAGATGTCCACTTGCACACCGTTGGGATGCACGCATTTTTTCATTTTACTTGTTTACTGATATCGTTTGCAAAGTATCTGTTTTAATCAAATTATCAGCGTTCTCTGATAGTTTGCATTGTGTTAGTTTAGTCGAGTATTTCTTTCTTGCAAAAATAAAAGACTAACCCCTGTTTGATCATATTTTGCAAAAGTGAGAGGTGAACGTGCATGCAGACCTACATAGTTTTAAAATAAGTTTCCGTGTTCTTAAAAAGTGCAAGTAGGGTTTATGAACTTATCTGAAAAAATTAATCACTTTAAGTAACTAATACAGCTGAAGGTCGGAGTCGGATAATCGAAATTGCCCGGAGTCGGATGATGAGATGAGACTTCCGACTCCACAGCCCTGATCATAATATCAACATTTTCGGGTTTTTCAATTTCTTAATAGTTTTATTACAAAATGAGTGTCCTGCACAAAACACTTATGTGCACCAAATTCCATGTATATCTTCATTCATCTCCGCTTTTTTTTAAAGCCAATCATGTTGGGATATTCGTATTTTAACAGACAGTACTTGCGAAATTGCTGCGACTTTTCGGCGGCCAGGTATTGTGCTCCTCTTGTTACGCCGTTGGCCGACTGTACATGTTGTCAACTCTTTACCACCACTTCATGCAAACCACGGTTATGGACTTGCTTTTCGAATGCAAGCGTTTGCTGCGTAGTGGAAAGCACAAGCTAATCATACGGTTCAGTGATAAGCTTTCTACTTACTTGTGAAACACTTCCCGGATAGGGAAACGCCTTTATCCTGTCAGCTATCGATCATCCCAAAGCGTTGGTTGGTTATACGACTGACAACAGGAAACAACAGTCAGGCGAATCGATCCGTCCTGATACGGATTAGCGGGCGAGGGAAGTTTCTCTCAAACTAACATGGCTGCGTCTCTGCGTATTTTTGTCTTGGTGGGGTAATCTTGAGTACCGCTCGTAACCTAGTTTTCATGGATACACATTCGATTCACTATTCTTAGTGCAGCTGTCAGGTTCTAACATTTATCGTTATGAAAATCTTCGGTTAATTCGGATTTTTTAAATCCGGATCTTCGCCACCACCGGACAAAATCTGCTCTATTCACATCTCGTAATCCGGATTTTTCTCCTCTTACACACTGTTGTGTTTTCAAAGGGTATTCACTGGTCTCTAGGTAAGACTCAGCAGCTTTCAGGCGCAACACAAGCGTGCTCACGCTCACGAACGAACGTTTAGAATTATAGTAACGGCCGCACTTGAGCGCAACATTCGAGTCACTGTACAGAGGATTACTATGTGAACAAACGCTCAAGGCACGCCGCCGCACCACGGTTTCAGTCTACTGATGAGTGTTGACTGCACGTATGTATAGTATTATCCCTGAGTGTATTGCAGGCTACTCGGTAACATGTCTTGGTCACTGCTTATGGAGCAGGTCCAAAACCCCAGATTTCTTCGCAGCCAGGCAATCTAAAATTATGAACTGAAGATTTTTCACAACTGCGTGGATATGGCGGTTACTAGTCTGGTTACATCATTGTAAATACAGCACTAAATTCATATTACTTCTGCGAAGTTTGCTATTGGGTTGTAAATGTGTTCAATGTAAGTAATTTTTCAGTAATTAGATGACGTCAGGCTAGAAAAGACTATCTCCGATTAATCCGGATCTTTGCCTAAACCGGGTAAAATCGTCGGTCCAATCGAATCCAGATTAACCGACTTTTACTGCAGAATTTTTTTAGCTTTTCTAAATTAGATTAAAATTATAATTAGAGCTAACTCAGCTGTCACAAATAAGAATTAAAATCAGGGGATTTGCGAAAAACAAAAATTGAACTAAATTCGAATTGCATTTGCTATCTGCGTGTGAGTGGATAGGCAATGTGACGTATAAATACTCATTGACAAAACTACACAGTTTGTACTGCAGCTATGAACGAGAAACGAAACTGATCGAATTTTCACTGTCTTCGCTGCTCCAGTGCTGGGATGGCGACTTGGCATTTGTGACCATTTTGCTACACTTTCGTTTCACGAAGGTGCATTCTTGTTTCATCTTTAAAATATTCCGTTGGACAAATCAACATTTTTAGCAAAACCGGAAATTATATTAAAACTAAAATTACAGCAATGAAGCTTTTAGCAAATTAGATTATAATTACCGCAATTTCGCTCTTATTCATGGAACTAGAAAATTAGAATTATCTAGTTGTCCAAGTCTGGTCACAATGCCTGGCCCTCGAAGTATGTCGCAAAACCAGTTTTATCATAATGACGAGTGGTGCAGGCGCAACACGCCCGACTATGCTTTAGGTAAGGGCGCGGTGTTGATGGAGCTTTGCAGTTTATAAATGAATAGGGTGCAAAATAGAGATTCAAGAAACTGTAAATAAAGATGAATTTTTGCTAAGCAGTTTTTGCGCCCCCCTTCAACGTGGCGCGCATGGCACGTGCCATGCCTGCCATACCTGGACACACCACTGCCTGGGCGCCGAGAAGTCCCAACAATGTCGCAAGTACTTCCTTCAATACTGTACATTTGCTTCCGAAAGACCTTATGTTGGAACATGGGGGGCGCCAAACTTGTTTCTTGTCCCGGGGGCCATCTAACTTCCCTACGCCCCTGTTCCCAGTGACTGCGTATCTTAAGATATCATGCTTTTAGTCTCGCGATTGCAGCAACCAGGGAAAGGCGTATCTCGAGGGTGACCAAAACAGCGAAAAACATCTTTGCAGCACTGCCCTAAACACGTATTTCGGGCATTACGTAAGCATTTTTGTTTGACAACTTGCCATCTTCACGTTTTGATCAGCACGAGTGCCAAACATCCTCCAGTGCACTTACAGGGAGTAAGCTTCAGAATCAATGAAATAAAAGCGCGCTTATGATCAAAAACACGAACACTCGGAAAGTTCGAAGCAGCCTCTGTTTCTTTCCACATGCCGAAGAGATGAACAAGGTGCAAAACGCCAATGGTGACCAAAGCATCATGATCGAAAACTCAAAATCACGGTCGCGAATAACATTAAGCAGTCGGAATAGAATCGACATTTAAAATTTTGCAACATCGCAATCTCCGTTTGACGGTAACAATCATTCATCTATTCTGCTAATTTCAACACGGGCGTCAATTGCAGTTTAGGTAAGTGACGTCAGTTACCTCTGAAATCCTACCGTCTGATGCACGAAAAAGTACAAGATTCACGTTGGATTTTTACAAAAATATGTTCATTCGACTTCGACCAGGCAGTATTGGTCGCGAAAACGGCGTATGAATTAATTATAGCGCAATTAGTAAGAAAAAATCTGAAGTATCGACGTGCATGTTCGCAATCAATTTGCTATGTAGAATCTGTAAATAAGAGCCACTCCAAGTGCAATAAGGCCAGGAATCACCCAGTTTGACCACGTTCTGAAAAATAAAAGAAATACAGCAGTTAGCTTACGAGTATACTGAATGACAACAGGAATATACAGTTCGTATATTGAATGACAACAGGGTTATACAGTTCGACAAGGGTTTACACATGAAAAGCTTGGTTGCAGCAATCTTGCTTCATTCAAACACACCATGAAGTCTGAGTGGTACTGAAGATCAGAACGAGGGCGTGTAACATGTACAAATACACCTCATCAGTAAGCAGCAACAAAAAGAGCCAATTCTAATCATGAGATAGAAATGAGTCCACATTACAGGAGACAGTTCACTCATTTCATGCCATTTTAAGACGAGCTTAAAAACTCTGCAGAATCATTATAAACAGTAAAAAGTTGAAAACACCAACAAAACTGCTGCAACGTAAACAAACCAATCAATCGCCGCTTGTTTGTACGAACAGGAAGGGCACAGATGAATGACATGAGATGCATGAAACAAATTGCACTTTACACCGGATGAGAAAATAACGTGTCACACACTCAGTGGCGTAGCAGGGGAGGGCCTGGGGGCCGCGGGCGGCACTTCGTTGACCAAAATTCAATTTTTGAAAGTTTTTTTTTCGTTATTTTAAATACATTTTCTACCTCTTTTCAATTTTCATGTTTAGAAGCTCTAGACTGGTAGGCTAGCCTAAAAGAACACGACATGTGGCTTTGGAGTGAGTGAATTGATAAAATGTTTGAGGGGTGAAGAGTTTCCTGAGGGGCCCAATTTTTTTAACTATGTCCAATTATTTTTAACTACATCCAAAAAATATTTTTCCAAGGGGGGCAAAAAATTTTCTTGCGCCCCCGATTTACGGGCATGCTTACTTGGGGGCCGATTGTGCCCCAGTCCCTACACCTTCCTCGCCAGACAAAGCCATTTCAGTAATCTCACTCAGAAGTGCTTTGCACAATGGAAAGAGATGACATTCGACCGCAGACTAAAAACGTTAGGGCTCCAGTTGTTTTCGGTTTATATTGCCCTCCTCTCAAAATTTGATTTAAAAAATTTGCATGAAATCACGGTAAATAGTCAAGGCTAGCTTAATCCTTTCTCTCGTATCGTTGGTTTCTCAGTAACGCCCCAACTGCACATAACATTCTCCTGACACCTGGGCATTGGCGACGAACATTTCGCTGGGGCGGCGATAGCTCAGTGGTAGTGTCCACCACTCAATTGGAAAGTTGGGCGACAATTCATAGACACCGAATGACTCGCCGTGGTGCTCCTTGGGCAAGATCGTTCGTCTAAACTGCCCCGGTAAGAAGCATATTTCAGGCGCTGGCATGCCGCTAATTGCCATCGCATCTCATGCTATTGTTTAATGTTCAGTGGGATATTTTCAATAACTGCCATAAGCTGTAGCCCGGTCATTAGGTGGACCTATCAACAAGTTTTGGCGGTTGAAGTGAAGAACTTTGCAAAGATAACTTTTCTCAGTTTCAATACAACTGCTGTTTTGTGCATGACGTAATGGTGCCGGAAAATGACGTTCTTGAAGTGGGGTAGTGGAGTTGATGCATTTTCGAGGCAACTTTGAGCTCAGATTGTAGGTTTCAACTGCAAGTAGAACGAATAAAAGCCAGCCGATAGGCAACGTGGTTTTCGTGAAGTCGCCTTTATTCAACGGTGCACTTTAAACATTGGCAGTCATAGAAAAAGTTATTTCAACAAGAAAAGCTTAAAAAGGTGTTGCTCTCATTTTGATGAATTTGAAGCAAGAACCTTAGTCTGAAAACTCAACGCAAGGGTAAAGGATATGTTTAGATATGATTGTGGTTAACGCTTTTATTAAAAAGAGCGTTAATCGAAATGGTTGTACAGCTTGGCATAGGCGTAGCAGGGGGGAGGCAAACGGGTCGTGACCCCCAAAAATTTTAAGAAAATATAGTCATTTCGTGCTTTGAGAGGCGTTTTTCTAAACAAAATAGTGTTGTGTTATTCGCCTAAAATCAAACATTCTGACCCCTCCAAAATTTTTGGGCTGGCTATGCCACTGCAGCTTGGCAATAGTTATACTGAATGAAGTGGTTCATCGCAATAACCGTCCAACGTAATTTTAATTTATTTGTTTGTGAGCAGACACGAAGTCCATAGTATGAACACACACACTCTGCAGAACGCAGGTTGATAAAAACAGACAATACAGAACGTAGTACAAGACATTGAAGCCGGCGAAATCACAGGGTTACAGACACTTTTTGCAACTGCATTGAAGACAGAACCATAGGGTTACAGACACATTCTTAACACTATTGTTAGCTAACACGTAACACTTGTTACAGCACTACTGCGGAGTAGGGCGCTAATTACTAACTTGGTCTAGTCTAGGTAAAATGCGCAAGCGTTGTGGCTTGGCACGCCATCGATCAAACGGACACTGCAAAGTTCGAT
>Ga0210059_1001422_pt1 | contig 35945 bp, 32 predicted proteins | sample Ectturendosymbi2_FD_188042 | JGI IMG/M metagenome (GOLD analysis project Ga0210059, IMG submission 188042) | Ecteinascidia turbinata endosymbiont from Florida, USA - Sample 2 (SPAdes) (version 2) | ecosystem: Host-associated > Tunicates > Ascidians > Unclassified | place: Key West, Florida... | reverse complement strand
TGCGCTGACTCTGCATCCGAGATAAAGCTCAAATTAGATGAACGGTCACTGCTTTCACCGGATAACCAATCGTCATCCTGCTGGTCATTGCAGCTATCAAAAGAAGCAGAACTGAGAGAGGAAGACATAGAAAGACTGAAATCTTCTTGAGTTAACGTGCTTTGACTTGTGTGATGGTTTTCCAAATCGTGAATGCTACATCTTGGCATTGGTTGCAAAGGTGGGAAATCATCGGAGTCAGATGAAGACAATAACTGAACGATGGTAGGAGGTGATGAAGGCAGCTTTTCTGTGTTGGCTGAATGCAAGAAGTTGGAACAATCTTCAAATGTATTTATTTCACCTGTAACATATTTCAAATCTATACCAACAAGCTCTCATATTATCATAGTAAACCACATAATTTTGCACTCTTGAAGTTAATACTTTCAATAAAGAAATGTGAAGGAATAAAACAGTGGGAAAAATTGTTTCGATTCAATGTTATCATAAATAGTGATGGATTTAGGGTTGGGGCGAGGACCGAGGCAAATCCAAAATGAGGGCGTTTTAATGACGTCGTCATTCTCAGCCAAACGTAATAAGACCTGTTGATCAAGCCTCCTTATTTACATATAGTCACTGTTGGGTGACCCTTTGAAAGCAGAGTACTGACTTGTGGTCTACTTCGGAGAATGTTTTATGAGTGGATAATACGTTTTCACCAAATATGGGAAAAATATACGCGCAAAACACCTCGAGGGGGCCCCCTGAAAAGGGGAGGGCTCGAGGCAAGTTGGCTCACTCGCCTCCCTGCTATTCCTATAAATACTTTCCACAGATCATAACCAGTACCAAATATCGATTATAATGAAACATTCCTGCACGTACTGAATGTTTACATGTTTTCATGTAACGACACATTCGTAGGAATAACAGCACACAATCAAAACACCTTTCCTTTGCTACTACCATCACGCTGGCTCTAAAAATCCTGATAAAACCAGTGGATTTGAAAATGAATTTAAAAAACTTTTGAAACATTTGCTCTAACTTACATTTTGCCACATCCACGGGTGATTTTTCACCATAGTAGTTGTGCTGCTGACATGGCAGATATTGTTTTTCCCAACTCGGTTCTTTTTCTTGCATCTCGTCACGGATTGTGATCACGTTGAGAGCAGAACTGTCACTGTTTTTCATTAGTTCTTCACCGTTTTTATCGACTTTGTTAAACGCAAACGGAACTTTTTCAGTCATGGACGAATTAGACGTCAGACTTGTTGCTGGTTCATGAAAGGAATTTGATTGGCTTAAATGTCCAAACTGAGGCAAAACAACATTAAGTTTGGGCAGGTGTTGAGGACTGGTACTTGGCTGATGATGAATAGGAATAGGTCGAAGAATGCTTTGCTGGTCGCAGCCCAACTCAGTCCTAGCTTGGATATTTGACCAACAAGCATCCTGCAGGAATCGATAACCAACAATACTTGGTGGAGAAGGAGGAGGAGATTTTTGGTAAGAAGAGCCACAATGGTAAAAATTCCATTCTGGGGAATCTGAACACTCGTTTCTGTTGCAGTGAAACGACTGAAACAAAGAACCACTGATGGAGTTTCCCTGATGCTCATCAGTGGTGACTTTTCCGTGATGTGATGCAGCGCAAAGTGCGGGCAGAGATAAGTTTGTTTCATCAACTGGTGGAAGCCATGCTGGTTCATCTGCAAGCACAAGCATTGTGTTAGCGATAATTTTAAAGAATTTCTTTGTACCTGTTTTCAATAAAAAACATGGAAAGTTCTGTTTTCAAAATATTCACCAAACTGTTCACATATTTCAGTTGCCATTCATCCACCGCAATGCTGTTATTCATGAGAAAGTATTAAGACAAGTTCTTAGTTACATTTTAAGTGATATCAGTGAGCTTTTCTGTTTTTTGATTTTTAAAAATGTTCACAATTCCAAGTCTAGCAAATCTAGGAGTAGAACCAATTATTGCTATAGTTGTCATTTGCATAGTATGTCATCGCTTCACAATTCTTAACTTTCATGGAAATTAAAAGTCAGAGCATGTCGCAATGACTTTATTCCGACTACTTGAACATAATAATATTTAGTAAACATAACCGAAATTTTTTTCATTTTCTATTGACTTTTTTGGTTTCTTCATTATTGAACACAAGATAAACATCTTCTTATGCCATTGAAAAATCATCCGAACTTTATGAAACTTACTTCATTATCATCGAGGATGTACAACCACGTTTAAAGTTGTTATGTGAGCTTACACTGAATGTTTGAACCTCACCTTGTTTCGCACATTCTTCATCGTTGTTTCCATCACGCCACAAGTAAGACAGATCTTTGTCGCAAAGACCCTCACTAACTTGTTGAGGTCGCCATTCGAAAGTGTATTTTTCGGACGGTGTTGGTTCAGTAGCTGCAAAAGAGACATCGGTTTGATCGATTTCGGCGGATACTTTGAAGGTATGGTGCTTAAAACACACGGTCATTGCTGCTGCATACCCGTGATACTGTCATTGCTGATTGATTTCATTCCAACATTGTTGAAACGTTTTAATGTAAAATACATTTTCGATATTTGTGGCTATGCTGTTCACAACAAAATTTTGCAGCAATTCAGTGCATTTTTTACTGGTGAACAAACATTATTATTACTGCGCAGGAAAGAGGCAGTGGGCGTCTTAACAAAGTTTTCCTAATATTCTGTGCCTACGAAAACTGTTATGAGGCATTAAAGAAGCGTTGCTTTGCAGCCAATAAAGCTCTGTTTTGATACAAATTCGATTGATTTAACGAGACTGCAAGAAATGGTACGCCCAAGTCCTAAATTAAATAATAAAATAAATACAGAATTGGAAGAAATATTTTCTTTGAATATATGCCCCAGTTCACAGAATCATCCTATAGATTAAAACGTAAAATGTGTGGAGTAGACACTGAAAAAGAAAACAACAAAAAACGTCGAACAACATCAAGATGATTTTTGATAAGACCAGCTGATGATTCTTCAGTGCAACAGTCGAGTCACTGAGGGTGAAATTATTGTTGTTCACAAATCAAGGCATTTCGTTTCCGTGAATCACTCTCTGTGCTTCTGCCATAATGAGCTGAAATGTTTTTACCGATTTTGCGCTGCTTTCTACCGTCTGGACGAAATGGTTTAAATTTTTTTCGTTTGAAGACATGTACAACATCAGGTTTGATGCTGCTTTGTGTCAGGAATTCGATTCACTTAATTTTGTATTTTTAGATAAAATGATATTTAACTTTGGTTAAAGGCCATGTAGGACCTGGCCTGGATTGTGTGTTGAGGGAACTGGTCTAAAAATACTTTACTTCTCAAAACCGAAATCCTTTCCAAGTTGCGTACTTGACCAACTGGTGTCCTGTAGATATCCGTATCCATACGTGGGAGGCGGAGATTGAGGAGGAGATTCTTCGGACGAAGAGCCGCCGATGTAAAAGATGCATTTGGAGGAAAGATCGTTTTCTTCTATTTGGAATGTGTCAAAAGACAGGTCTCTGACACTGTTTGCACTGATTTCATCATTGGTCATTCCGCGATGTAAACAGTTCCAAGAAGAGGGGAGTGGCAGGTTTTCTTTATCATCAGGTCCACGCAACAACCGGCCACCTGCAAACACAAAGAAGGTCTCATCGGTCGTGCAACATTTTAGATTTACAACATTTTCGATTCATTTGATGAAAAGAAAACGTTGTACGATTTGGGTTCAGATGCGGAAACGTGGGTTTTGTTGCATAAACTGTTACTTTTTATATTTAAACTGTTGTTTCTAAATATTTTTCTCGTTGTTTTTCTCCATGATGCATAAAAAATGAAAGGATAATGTTGAAGATATCAAAGCGACTCTGTCTCAAATTAATTTTGTTACTTGACAAATGTAAAGCATGCGATTCAATGCGAAAATTTGGAAGACAAATTGATTTTCAAATCATTATAATTTTCATTTTATTGCATGGAAAACTGATTCTAAAAACTTCCATTATCATTAACCTGTAGAGAATTAGTCAATTCTTTGTTTATTAATTTTGTGGTCTTCAGGTCATAACTTGTTAACCACAAACACTAGAAGGGCCAATCATAGGCTCTAAACATGCGGATTTTTGCCTGCTTTTTCCAAAAAGGAAACAAAAACTTGCCTCTTGTGGTTGGGCCCAGGGCCTGATGACTTAAACCAAAATAGCCTAAACCTACACCTGTTCTGATGTCACCCACAAAAAACTCAAATAGAGGAAATCCCAATTATTTTTAGTCGAAACTACAAGACTTTCCAAGTCTTTTGAGGGTTTGAACAGCTCTCTAGCTGATTTGGCTGGTGAGTTATAGTATTTGCCCAAATTGGCAAGGCATACCTTTCGTGGGATTTTATTGAACAACCAATAATTTGGTTTTTGAGCCATAATTGTCGCACCGGAAACGCAAGAAAGCCGATCAAGGCTCGGATTATAACCTAGTTTCCAAGAAAATCTGAGCCAAAAAATTTGGCTCGTTGGCGCCAGAGCTAGCTAACCTCAGCCAGAAATGTGTAAACATACCCCTATTGCGACGGTCTCCAACTCAATCGATCGGCAAGTTATGACTGGACAATGTCAATGGCTCTATAGTGGTTTTGCAGTCCTTATAGCGTTGCACTTCAGGCTCAAACTTATAATACAATAGTGAGTATTATTATTGGGAAAGTACCTGCAGCTGCTCAGTGGCAAAAGTGTAAACCAGATAATTGTTTCGATTTGAATAAGAGCCTACTTAGTGATGTGCGAAATTTATACTCTGTAAGATCTTAGTGTCTGATTCTTTGCAGGGAAAGGATGCCTTTCGATAGCCAGATAATTATTATGCGTTTGTTTTATATCGTTTCATGTTCTATCAGCCATCCACATCTAAAATGCGCTCAAAAATTTCAAAGCTATGACTTTTTAATATAACCGACAAGAACATGATAACTTTCACCTTCTTCCCTGCTGACAATGACATTCGGTTTTCACGACATTATTTTCCAAAGATTGTGCTGCTTTACGATAGTTCTACTTGAATGAATAACTAAAAGTATGAATAATATACTGACCCTTGCCAACATCTGTCTCGCTCCAGCAGTTCCATCCACCATGCCTCACAGAAGTTACTGCAGAAGACGAAGCTTGGTGTGACTGATTCCTTACTTGTGGTGGGTTCTTCGCGTTGGGTAGAAGCTGATATCGAATGTGGTCGTGATATGAAAATGTCGCAATGCTGTTATCTTCTGCCACCTTCGTTTCCACTGGATGTGTTTCTGGAGAAGATCTTCCAGATCGTTTCATCAAATCGACATTCGAACATTGACCTTTTGCATGTTTGAAAGGAAATACGTCCAAGTCCTTGTGTCCTCTGGAGTTGGTGGATCGAAATGCAGCAACGAGAAATTGGGTTCTTAGCAAAAGCATGAATCTGGAAAAACAGAGAAAATCTGCAACATCTTTAACTTTCTATCCCATAGATACAAGCATAGCCATATGACACTGGAGTCTAAAGGCGGTCACCTCAACTAGCACCGAAAATTTCGTGAAAATTAGATAAATTGATGCAGCTTTTATGAAGTTTAATAAGACAAGAACGATTTTCAAGGTAAAATAATAAAAATCGGGCAGACATCGTAGAGAAAAGAGAGATGTGAGAAAGCGAACACTTTTCTTTCAAAATTGTGCAGAACAAAGGATGAGGTTTTGTGAAAAATGTGCAGGACTGTAAAAAGGTGGATGACTTTTCTTCTCTTCACCATGTTTTCATAGAAACATTACGGAAACCTGCATGCTTAGGCATCTGTCAAAAATTAATTGGACACATTTTCTGTCCTATATCACTCTATGGCAACTTATGACCGTCTCACCCCATGGGATTCCCACAAAACTATTATCGCGAACTCCATTATATCGAGTCTTCACAGAGACGTAGCTAAAGGACACTTTGTGGGACTACGGCTGTGAGGGAGACCAAGAAAATATAGGTGACAGAAATGGAAGGACAGTTCAAAAACAACCGTTCTAACAACTTGTAAGAAATCTTTAAAGGACATGCGTGCAGGAAGCCTTTTTTTGTAAAATATTTTTTGTAAATTAAACGCTTTATCATGTTATCAACACAAAAATTATGTTCATGTTATTATTCACAACAAAAATCTACATTTATTTGCCTTCCGTAGCTTACTAATGTAACCGCTGCCATTTTATTTGTTTCTGTTTAATTTATTATGTGTGCTTATCACCCTGCTTTATAATTAATCCAGTACTGCATTGTTTTTTTTGCAATTTTGATGACAGCAATCGGCGGTAGGCCGAAGCCTGAATTGTGCTTCTTGCTGGGTCAGTTGCGGTGAACGCTCTTGCCCAAGGAGAGCTACGGCAATTCACTCAGTGGTCGTGGATCGAACACCGAACCTTCCATTTGAGAGGCAGGCATTTTACCACTTAGCCATTGCCCCCCTGCTATATTACTGCATTTTGTGCAGGAGCTATAGTACTGCATTCTGTGCAGGAAGCCTTCAAAGTCTGGTTTTAAGTAACAGTGCTCGAAATTACGAAGCCTTTGCCTTGGCGAGGATGGTTATGTAAGCATCGAAACGTGATCTTGTTTTAGTTATTTTATCTGTTTTTCGAGTAGCTGCATCATAGTTTGTACTTCAGTAAGTTATGAAGAAGTATAAGTTGTAGCTACTTTTCCTTTATGCCAGGAATTCAGTCTGATTCGTGCTATGAGATAGAGGATAGAAAATGTTACAAACAAAGCAATTAACAATTCAGCTTCATCTATTCCACTGTACTGGTTTGTAGAACATGTCGTTTACGTTGCGGAATATCAAAATCATAATAAATGTTTATCCAGTCGCAAAACATTTGAATGATCGCTCATCGATCACAGGTGACATGTCCACTCAAAGAAGCTGAGGCATGGGTCAGGGCCACCTATCTTGGCACCACCTCGCGCCCACAAGTCAATTTCGAGGCGGGCGGCGGGAAAGGAGGCCAAATACTGAAAAAACTTGAAATAATGCGAAAAAATTGAGTCAATTTTGTTCATTTATCGTCGCCAGCACAGCTAAGACTTGCAACAAACTGCCGGCTACGTTGGAGGCAAAATTTGCTTCAAAACATTAATTTTGCAGATCATTCTGGATAAATTTGGAACATTCATCTTGAACAGAAATGTTTAAAATATTAACCGCAAAAGCCAAAGATGTTAACATCTGCTTCCGGCCATTTTGTCACAATCCTGCATCGTGTTCATTTTATGTAGAGTGTTCAACGCTTCACCGATATGGGACATACTTCGGCCTCTTATAGAGACGGGAACACAGAATGCAGGGTGCGCGTGGTGTTACAGCAGCATGTGGCAATAGAGTTCCTCGCTCGACCAGGTTCACTCTACTGCTAGTGCTGCACTGCGCCTATTATAATAGATGACTTCTTTGGCGCACTGTGTAACATTTGATGCCGGAATATTCCACTTGTCATTCTTTGCTAACCTTACCCCGAAGCTAAAGCTCAAAAACCATAAAGCTGAACGTGGGGATGCGCCACTTTGCGATTCGTTGTTTAATGCCATTACGAAAAGGAAAGAATTGTGAGACACACTTTCTTGTTTATCTTTTAATTTTGGAAGGTCTGCACGATCCTTAAGAACCACAGTTCATTTTCATTACCAGCAACATTTTAATGAAAGTTATAACTGCAATTACTAATCCTTCAGCACCAACTTCTCTCAGCCAGCTAGTTTCGTTTAAACAGCAACATAAAAAGGATTATGAGGTTATTTTATATCAGGTAAATGTTGTTAAATGCACTGACCTGGAGAAAGTCGTTCCTGCTTGGTTGCTTATCTTTTCTTTAATGGAAATCACGTCTTTCTTCATTTCCTCGCAGCAGTTATCGGCCAATCGCAAAATGGAACACCATGTCTAAACACCGCAGATCAGACTCATGGTCAACGACATAGGACATTGTGTACGAATATTGGGGTAGCAAAATGGCACTGGAACAAACACTCGAGACATTAAAATGCTACATAGCAGCATCTTTAATGAATAACTTTCTGTTTAGCATAACGGTTTGGTGTTGTTCGGTATAAGCGGTTAAAATACAAGAAACTTTGGAAGCAGAGTTGTAGTTAACGTCACTGAAGAAAAACAATACTTGATTCGGTTTCATAAGCAGCAGATATGAAAGCAATGCCATACAGTTTAGTTCACCATTAGCACCAGACAGAGAAACGTGGCAAGAAATGGGTGAAACTGTAATTTCTGATCATAAACATAATTCTACTGTGATTAGATAATTCAATACTTCTTGCTCCTTGATACAAGGTTTTGAAAAGTGATGGTAATGGCATACTCACAATCGATTTAATATAAAAACCTGTGCCATTTGCGACTATAACGGGGCAATTTTGTTTAGAATGTTTTTCCATAAAGTGTATAAATCAAACCATATTGACCACGATCTGACTCGAATTTATATGTTTGCTCGTTGCAGATAGTTGACAGTTAAATATGCACATATAAAAAATCGTTACCTTATTGAAACTTTTCTTTGTCCAGTCAAGCGACCAAATTGACGTTGTTGTCAGAAATAAAACATAAAGACCAACCAGTGAAGAATAGACCGACTCAAGTTTGAACATTCCTTCATCACCAGCAGTTACAGGATCACTGTCCAGAACTTCAGTTTTCTCTTTGCACGATTGATGAAGCATGTCAGAAAAATCTGACATCCACTGCAATGGATGACCAAGGTACTTTCTTCGGGCCAAGCACGTTGAAAAACGACGTCGTCTTTCAAACGGGCTTTTCCTTGAGAAGAAGCTATAGCAAATGTAATTGAAGTCTTGGAAGAATGATGTCAAATACTCGATGATGCAGTTTCCGGAAAGACTTTGAACAACTTCATCCAACTTCGATGGATCTTGACCAACAGCTGCCTCGCCAGTCGTAGCAAATCCATTCCTTCTGAAAAAGAAAGGTATCATTCTATTTAAAGATTGCAAAATACTTACCTCCTCGTAGACACTCTGTTCATCGAAGTAATCAGTCGTCCAAGGTGTTCGATGGTTTGGGACCAAGTAATCCAGCTTCTTTTGGGGATTGATTTCCTCGATGGGAACGTTGAATACCGCCGTGAAAACGGCAGTACACAAGAGGGACACTGTCAGGAAGACGAAAAGCTTTTCAAGAACAAGCGAAAAACCCATGTTCACTGCTAGCAGTTCACAAAGATAGTGAAGATCAGCTGTAAAATTCGCTTGACAACCATGATTATGACGTTTATATTTGTGACGATTCAATGCCTGTTGCTGATCAATCAAGTTGAGAGTGGATCAGCAAGGTGTGGGCTGCTGCTGTAAATGCTCAGTTCATGTGTGCTGGGTTAGGGTCAAATTTTGAGCGCACATGTTCGTGCATTTATCGTGACAACAGTTAATGAACTTTTCAGTAGACACCACGGAAACATGTTCTACATATTTCTCTTTCGGGTATATTCCCTTGCAAGAGCTTTTCAGCTATTCTCATGGGACCTCTTTTTACCTTCCTAAAAATGAAACGTTGTCCAAAAAATGATGTATTCGGTTAAATCCGAATCTTTGCAGGTGGTCGTTGATTTCATTCATAAACGTATTTTTCCGTTTGGAAAACGGTGGGGTGCCCACGCCTCTGTTCTGCGAACTTCAGCTCTGGGCCTGGTCTACAGTGCCACGGAATACGCCGCTCCAGCTTGGTGCCGCAGCACCCACACTAAAAAGCTAGATGTTTCGTTAAACGATACATTGCGCATCATCTCCGTGTGCCTGAAACCACCCGCAGGGAGCTTTTACCAGTACTCTCGGGCATTCCACCGGCCCACCTGCGCAGGGAACATTCCACTTTCAAGCTGGCGCTCCAGGCACAACTAAACATCAACCACCTCCTTCATACCCTTGTCCATAGTGCGCAGTTTCTTGGCACACAGCGCCTGCATTCACGACGCCCCTTCTGCCGCCATGCTGCGGCGTTAATTAGCTCCGGATTCAATATCCTGGATTCATGGAGAGTGGTAGGGGAAAGTGCCACGCCACCGGCCCAGTTTTCGGTCACCCCTGCCGTTTGTCTCCCTCCTGGCTCAGAGCTACCCCGTAGTCTGTGTGTAGCACTGACTAGACTAAGAACTGGTGCCAGCCGCTTTGGAACATGCATGTACCGCTGGGGCATACTAGATACACCCAAATGCATCTGTGGCGCTGAGGAGCAGTCGGCCAATCATATAATCTTCGATTGTAACATCCTTCGACCTCCGAACTGCCTGGAAGAACTGCGGTCTCCTGACATCTAACAACACTAAATGGCTTGAGGACCTTGTGGATTTTGTCTGAACTGCTGCTCACACGAAAGAAGAATGTCATTAAGATTTAAAATTTTGGGTTGTGCGTACAGTTTTTCAACATTTCATATATATGAATTAAATGTAATCAATCTTAATTTTATTCTGTATTATTTTGATTGTTTTAAGTAAATATATTGATGCTGGTCCCCAACTACTCATTGCATGGGCTTATGCTAATAACAGTGGCAGAAATTAGGATTTAAACAAGATTCGGTTTTCCTACTTGCTTTATATTTTGCAAAATAATTTTTGTATTGGATTTGAATCTGAAAAACTTAAATCACTTTACTGGTATCTGGAAAAGACACAAAGTAACAGTATGAGGCCCACTGCCATGATCACGATATGCAAATACTGTATTAAACCACAATACGGTTTCAATATATTGTGCCCTGTTGACCCTCAGTGAAAGCAAAGTCTCGGGTCTACCTCTGCGCAAGTAGGGGACACTTGATCCTGAAAATGTAGCATAGCACGACTAGAAAGTCAAAACGGAAAATTTGCACCAATCTTGATGATTACTGAAGCAAAAATGCTCGTTTCTTTGTGTGCAAACGAACTGGGTTTGTCCATTAGGGTCTCAGAGATTTTGTAAAAATTACTCGACTCGAGTCATTCATTGTGACTCGAGTCGGGTCGAGTCATTCTGTGAAAAACATGACTCGAGTCGAGTCACCATTTTTCTCAACTTGACTCTAGTCGAGTCACTAAAAATCGTGACTCGAGTCACGCTATCACTGGCCAATGCCGTCAGCGCATGCACTGATCAACCATAGCAGACAAAATAAAAACAACTGTTACGGACAAAGTGAACCACCACGTAGCACTCTTGCGTGTTAACGAAAGAACTGCAATAAACTTACGTTGTTAACGAAAGATCAGCAAAAAGTGGTGAAATGGTTCTTGGATGCAGACGGTAACCCAGATTCTCAAACCTAATTATTTCTTTTTGGCCCATTTACAATGTTCCTTGAAATTTGCATGCAAATTCATTCCATGGTATTTGCGTTAAGTTGACAAATTGACAAGCAAAAAGTATACGAGAACGTAAATAATCGCCTTTGCGCAGGCAATGAAGTTTTTGTAACGTATCAAACTCAAGGGATTGTAACTCCAAGTCCAACCCCCCTGGTCATATTCCGATGGCTGTAACAGTGTTGCCACTCTGTTATGAAGAAAAACCCCAAAATTTACCTTGAAAAAAAACAGAAAATAATAAAAAAACGACATACAAAATCAAGACCGTGACCAGAGGGGGCCCAGGGGGGGAGAATCCACCTCTAGAAAATTTTTCGCCCCTTTGGAAAAAGGTTTTGGACATAGTTCAAATCTATTGGACATAGTGTAAAAGTTTGGGCCCCTCTCAGAAAACGCTTCGCCCCCTTGGCGTCCCAAGCTGGTTACGGGCCTGTACAAAATGTTAAAAAAGTCAAAGCCAAACTTGAAATGTACGCTAGCGGTACTTGCACATAAAAATTAAGGTAATATGCATTATTTGCATCAAATTTTTAACAAGTTCAAGTCTATTTTTAAACATACTGACAATTTACAAGTAAGCTAACAGCAAATCAAATGTATGAAGTAACATAAAAAGTTCGTTAGATCTTTTCTAAAAAACGTTTAATGTTTTCTTTTACTTTCACTTAAATGCACAAATCAAACATGTATATGATACATACAAGGTCTTACAGTTTTCTTTTCACCCTAATCATTGCATTCATTGTAATATTTAACTACTAATTTAACATTCAAAATTTTACATTCATACCTATCACAATGCGTCTGTAAAACAATGAACAGATTCTCAACCACAGCATCTTCATTCATAACATTCCAAAATCATGCAAAATCATGCGCAACAGACTTGGACAACTAAATAATTCTAGTTTTCTAATTCGATGAATTAGAGCGAAGTGACGGTAATTCTAATCTAATTCGTAAAATGCTTCTGTGCTCTAATTTTAGTTCTAATCTAATTTCCGGTTTTGCCAAAATTGCTAATTTGTCCAACGGTATTTCTAAAGGTGAAACCAGAATGCAGCCTCATGCAATGAAAGTGCAACAAAATGGTCACAAGCGCCACGCCACCATCCCATCACAGAAAAGCGAAAACAGTAAAGACACGGTCAATTTCTTTTCTCATGCACAGCTGCCGTACAGACCATGTGACCTTATCAGTGGTTAGCCAATTATTTAAGTCACATTGCCTATCCACTCACACGCAGAAGTCACAATAGTCATCAGGTATTAACCACACTCAGTCAGCTGTAATATTTTAGGGCAGGGTGTGCAACCATGCAGTCAGCTGTAATATTTTAGGGCAGGGTGTGCAACCATGCAGCACTGCCGGGCCAAATGCACATAGCCAGATTGGTCCACGGCCCACAGCTGCATGTGTCAAGTTCATCGGGTTAGACAACGCGCTGGCCATCCACGGAAGATTGGCAATACCCAATGCTGGATTAACTATTAGGCTAATAAGGCTATTGCCTTGGGCCCTGGAAAATTCTACCTTCAATTTCTTTATCATTGTTTTTATCACAAGTATACTGTAACTATCGAATTATCTCCTTAAATTTAGCAACTTTGACGAAATATCTGATCAGCCTGGGCCTACAATAGCCTACCCTTAATCCGGCCCTGGCAATATCTTTCAAAAACTATTGCTAGCTTGAAAATCTGGCCCTTTCCGCGGGCCGCAAAGCATCAGCTCCCGGGCCACTCGTGGGCCGTGTTTTGGAAAAACGAACATCATTTCCATCATCCGAAGGCTGCTACTCGAGAACTCCTGGGTAGTGGGTATGACAGCGACATGACTCCGTCGGGACGAGTCTTTCGTGTCGCAGCCACGGTGCGTTGCCATGAGCCAACTAGAGAGAGGGTCGATCCAACAACCCTCGGCAAAACAGCAATAGAGCTTTAACTCGACCAGGTTCAGTCCGCCATTGTTGTCATGAATTCAACGTTATATGTGGCGCAGGGACGTAACGAAGTCAGATGGCGTCCGGGGCAAGAAGCAACTTTGGCGTCTCCATGTTTGAACCTACGGTTTTTCGGAAGCAAACGCACTGTATTGAAGAAAGTGCTTGTGACATTGTTGGGGCTTTTCGGCGTCCCCATAGGGATTCGGTGCCGGAGGAATTGTGCCCTCCTTGTCCCCGCTCGTTATGCCCCTGATGTGGCGTAATCACCACGCCGCACTAGCCATTAGCCTTGCCGCAGGGAATTGTACAGCGAGAAACGCGTCAGTATTGACGTTCGAATCTTTGCAATTTTCATGCTGATGACTATGAAAATAAATCCACATTTGGGCATGAAAAATTTTTGGATTAAAGTTGCTTTGATTTAAGTTTACGTAATTCGAATTTTAGTTCAATTTACGGTTTTCGAAAACCCGCTAACTTTAATTCGAATCTAATTTGTGAAAGCTGAGCTAGCTCTAATTTTAATTTTAATCTAATTTAGAAAAGCTAAAAAAATTATAGTTGTGCAAGTCTGATGCACAAGCAGCCCTTGACACATCAGCGATAGATCAGAGAGTGCTGACTACAGAATGGTTTATTTTTCTCTGCGCAAGTTATTTAAAACATCCTTTTATTTTGAAGCTCCGAGCTGTTTTGTACTTGAATCCACAAAGTTTTGGAAAAGAGGAAAGATTTTTGTTTTCATTATATGTTTATACGCTTAACACAGGTTTTTCTGGGTACAACCAAATTTGGAATTACCCCCTAATGTAGAAAGGCGTCATGTGGAAATCTGTCTACACCGTTTGTAACTCTTATTTTGTGTCGTTCTTTACAAGATTTTTCGTCATCAGTTGATCTTAAAAAAAACTGCACGTGGAAGAAACTTGACCTTGGGGCATGGGCGTCGGAAGGGGGGTTGAGGGGGGACTTGACCCCTGGATTTTTAAAATTGGTAATTTCTTCTTCATTTTTACGCATAAAAAATGTTTCTCTATTATCTTCGAGTTGGTAAAACGAAAGCTCACCACTGTTGCCCCCTCACCTGGAAAATCCTTCCGGGGCTCACCCCTTGGAGCAGTGACGATAAATTAGGTGAGATTCAAATGAAGTAAATGTTGATCAGACCTACCTAAGTAAGACGTACTTCGAGCTCCAACAAGTTGCTCTGACGCGAAGGAAGCAGCTACACCAGGACGAGACTTCTAAACTTTGTCGAGCAGCTTAAAGTGGAAAGTGCGCGTGACGCAAGTGCAGACGACAAAGACGGTTTTAAAAATTTAGGACAAAATCGCGCACGTAATCAAGCTTTAAAAGGAATAGAAGAACGGCGAAACGACAGCGCAACAAACAAATAAATAAATATATTTGAAGCAGTATCACATGTATTGGCATCTAACGCAATTAGGTTACAATTCGTTGCACTACTGGCAGTCTTAAAATACGTCCTTGCACCGGTTTAAACACATAGCGATATGACGTACCAGCATTTCACAGCGCGAACTGACCATTTTTTTTGTGTAACTATCACCCATTGCTATATGACAATCCTATATGACACAGCGCCCCTCTTTGTTTACACTGATCAACTATTGTGCCATTGTGTTTTCATTTGCTCTAATGTTCGCTAACGATTGGCTTACTACATGCGATGGCTTTTATGATGCTTCTGCTTGTTGGCTGAGTCATATGAAACAATAAACCATTACCATTGTGCCAAAGAAATAAAAACTCCAATACAGTTTTGCTACTGGCATGCTATGTACTTTCACACAATCAGGTACACGCTTATAAAATAACGTCATTATCGACATTAAAAAACTTTAAACTTACAGGAACTTGGGTGCAGTCTTGTTGAGGATTGTTGCAGAATCAATTACGCGACAATATTCACGTAATCACGCTCCATATTTACCTGCTGTGCACGCGCGTCGGAGTGTGCCCGCGTTGGAGTGTGACAACAGGAATCGAAACGAGCACCATCGAAACATTTCAGACGTGTTGGGCTTATATATTAAAGTCTGTCTCAACAGAAGATAATTAAAAACATAATCGACGTAGTTGCCACCAACGTTTCCGCTGCTCTGTCACGTGTTTCCTGCTTTGGCAACGTCGGAGTGATCCGTTGGTATCAGCTTTTGTTTCTATTCGAAAAAGCAACTTTGCTGTCCCAATGCAATCGAAAATTATCAAGTTTTCCTGATATCCATTTCTTTTTTCAACTTATGAGCAATTCGACTGGCGCCCGACCGGGCCCCAGCAATGTTCAGCGCGTCTGGCCCCAACTGCAGAGCAGCAATGGCGCCCATCACATAAATATTACTATTCGTGGCCCATTCAAGATCTTCGGTCAAGGTCGGCAGGCCAGCGACTAGTTTTACAGGATGCATTTGCAGAATGCTGGACATGAGTTGGCTCTCATCAATCCCAACATCGGCTCCAGTAGCCAGCCAAATTTTATCAACGAATATCGGATTTTCGTGACTTAAGTCGCATTTCCACCTCAAGCGATCACCTGCATGTAACAGCGAAATGCATAAAAATCGTTAACAGTGGTATCGTGAACAGGCAAGACCACTCACCACAAGTAACTCGCTCGCAGGACCACACCTCAGTTTGTTCATAAAATTTGACGCGGTTCTCGTCTTGCAGCTTCAACAAGCAATCGAACACGGAAGGAGTGACGCTCCCCCCACTTCTTGCACACTTGATCGAGTGGAGTCTTTGCTGTGAACGAAAAAGTTGAAGTTCAGCCACACGTTGGTCCGTTCGGTGTACAGACATTTCCTCACGCGTCATTTCATCACGCGACAATTAATCACTGACATTTAATCACTAGATAGTTAATCACGCAGACAATTAAACACCCAGACATTTATTCACTCAGACTCTTTATCACAAGACAGATCAACACGCACATTTTTACACAATACATAGTTTTTCGATTGTCCACAATACGCGTTGAATTCGCTCGTAGCATAAATCCTGTTGCCATTTATTGCCTTGAACGGGACAAGATTCAAGTTGTGTGGGGTCACATGTGGAATGAAGCAATAAGAATGATTATTTTGGCTTCTCCTGAGAGAATTCTACTAACTTTTGACGGGTTGCTATTTTCATTTGACACAAAGTGTTATGCGAAAAGATAACGAAATTGGTATGAAAGAAAACCACGAAAGGATTGACTCTTTAAGATTGGCTATTCGCTGCTTACCTGCTTTAGATATGGTTCCTTCATCCATAATTACTGAAGTTTTTTGATACTAGCTGACAACATTTTTGATGCTAGCTGACAACATGCATTTTTTCGGTGTCATCACCCAACATTATGGACTTTTATGAAAGGACTTGAAAAAGATACGCAGATGCAACAAACACCATTTTAACAAACTATCCAGTGATTAAAATGTCAGTGATTAATTGTCGCGTGATGAAATGTCACCAAACCGGTCTGTTCACCATAAGCGTAGCCAGAGAGGCCTAGGGGCCATGCCTCCCCCCAATTTTTAGAACATATAGTCATTTTGTGCTTTGAGAGGCGGTATACGCAAACAAAATAGTGTTATTCGCCTAAAATTGAACATTTTTGCCCCCCAAATTTTGAGCTGGCTACCCTAGCGCCATTTACATGACCTTTGTCACAATCATAAATACAATTATTCACTTTTCAAAACATCCAATTTTTCGTTTCATGTTAAGAGATCAAATCAGCAACAGTCATTACAAGTTTTCTTCGTTTCGGAAAACATCAAGAAAAACTCAAAAGAGCATTTCTTATCATTTCCTGGACGCGGCAAACACAAAAACACGGCGTTCCGTGCTCAGATGCCTGAACTCAGTTAAAAAGCACCTGGAAGTCCTGTATGGAGAAAAACCCGGCGAGTTTCTTGAACCGGTTGCGTCCGATCCATTCCAGCCCCAAATCAAACTGGCGGATTTTCAGTGACGAACGACATACAACGTGAACCTGAATGAAACGATGACTAAGTTACACATGTGATGAGCGAAAACGTTATAATTTCATCATCTATTTTCTAAACAGTATTAACTCAAAAAGTGCTTCATTTTGGTGGCCACAAATTTCTTAGGTCCATAACATTTGGACAGACTAACCACTTCATCAAAAGTAAAAAATCCTTATTCATGGTTTAGTTCATTCGAATCTTTTCAGATTGTCTGCAATCCATTTTCAATCGTAGATGAAACAACGTTAAGGTAATTCAAGCAATTCAAAACCAAACGACTTCGTGACGTAGATTCTACGTCGTAGAAAACAGTGAAAGCAAGCGTAAGACTACCGGTCACGCCGCGCGCGCTGAAAATAAAGTAGGACTGCTCGCCACGAAAGAAAAACGCTGAAAGTGAAACTGAGATTGCTAAGAACGTAAATTTCTGAAAACAAAGTTATGGCTTGTGGCAGTCTTAGCTTGTTTTCAGCGTTTTTCTTGGATGACATTGAAAATAGGAAATTGGTGGCGTTTAAGGATCCACTGTGGCGCAAATGTCTGAACTTTAGATGTCTATTCACGTGATTTCTACCGAATTGCTTGACGTTACAGTTGGGCTATCACAAGCGCTCAACCGACTGCACATGCAGGCCAGTAATACCGACAACTATAAAACATTTTCATCAAAACCCAACACTGCTCCAAACCATTTTACAACGATGCGGTTCCGTTGTCAGGTCCATTATGACGTTGCGGGCGAAACATAATATCGGAATAGAAGGCCGGTAAAACAATAAAAGGTCACATCTAAACCTCAGCAGGTCGGCATGAAAGCGTAAGCATGAATAAAAAATCAACTGTCACTGCAGAAAAAAGCCATCGCGAAACTTGTCACATCTAAATAGACAAGATGCGCCATCTAATATAATTTCTTTTTGCTTTTGCAAGAATTATAAGAAGACCTATATATTTGTTCTGGATGGGGAAACAAAACACATACTTTTCTCACAATGCGCAACCGGTATCTAATGTGCATGACCGGTAATACCCGCCAGTGATCCACGAGTATAGGTTTTCCTCCGGACTTCGCCAAAAATGAAACTTACTTTCCTGCGGAATATTATTTGATGCTTTCAACTTTTTAACAAATTGAACCTAATCGTCAACCACCCGTGGAAATCACGACGGAAAAACGCCGTGCAATGTCAAGTTTAAAGGCTGAGCTGCAGTAAGGCGCCAATTTGTTTAAGTGTAATTGGCCATTTAAATAGCACTGGTGGCACTATTAAGCGATATTGTTAAGCAGTGACCAACTTAAAACACTTCTATCATCTCCTGCACTTGCCTAGACCTGCTTCATATTAAGCTCAAACGTGCCCAGCGGTGGGGGACCCATCACTCGCCCGGGTCTTTGAAAAGGTTTCTTCAAAACGTATAACATTCACAGCGTTATCTGCTATCAGGGTATACTCACACGATACCTGAAAAGTCTGCTTCATCGATTGCATACAATTTAAACTCACTCTCAAGTTGGGAAAAAACTGCCTCAAAAAATAAATAAAAGGCAGTTGGCTCCAACTTGCGACTCAAAAGAACCCCGATCATTACAAGTGCTATTTCAAAATTAACTTAAAAACAAAACGAAAGACACAGAAATACCGAACTTGTAACGTTTTGTTAAAAATAAACACTGCAAACAAAATAATTCATCATAATTTTTATTCACCAAGCTTGACCCCAGGAGAGCTGCTTTCACTGCTAAATGGCCGGAACTCAAACCACCACCGATAATCAAAACATCCTTGTCTTCCAGCTCCCAATCTCCGCCACCCGTGATGCTCTCCAAATGCAAATCTGAATATTGTTTCTTCGCACTTGAACCCGAAGCTTGTGCGACGTAACTCAGAGGCAACGAAGCGTCACTCTGCTTGCCAATACCCACCGCTTCACTGCACTCAATCAGATCAGATGTGTGCAGCAGCGTGCGGTCACGTGACTCCTTATAAATGTCTCTTGCCCAAGCTGGTATACGTTTGACCCAACTACTGCCAGTGGCGATAACCACACGCCGGGCGTGCACTGTTGAGCCGTCCACAAGAGTTAACTCATAGCAGTTCGTTGCAGAGTGAACCGTGGCGACGGTTCCAGCTTTCACCATGTTTTCCAACCGATGACGTTTGACAAGATCTTTGCAGAAATCCCAAAAGAGCCTGGTGGATGGGATAATGAATGGCCCGGTGAAGTCGGAGCCGCGGATACTTCTGGCAATGTCGGTCAGTTCACTTTCTCTGTTCTTTTCAGTGGCGAAGGCTTTCAAAGCGTGCAAGTCAAACGCGTCCGGGTGGACGGAGGTCGTCGACCGCAAGTGGGAAATCCCCAACACATCGAACTGCTTTGCCCACTGCGTCAACCAGCATCCGTACCTGGAAGTAAATTATATTCATCCCGATTGTGTTAATCCGCATCTTTGCCGCCGAATCCGGATAAAATTGGTGGCACGAATGATTTCTATCGTTTTTCATGATAAAAAAAACTTAGGATATTCAGAAAATCCGGATTATTTATCCCGTTAATAGAGTTTTCGTTGGTGGCGAAAACAGGGGTTTTTAAGAACATCCAAGATGTCTGTATTTACATCATAGGTTTTTGCGGTGCTGTTTCTTATACGACTCTTCGGTTGATCTGGCTTGGAGGCACAACAATTTCTTACGTTTTTCTTTTCTAACGTTTTTCTCAAACAAAACTTTGAGGGTAACCCGATTAATTATTCCGGATGTTCGCCTGTACCGGTTGAAATTTGCTTTTTTTCCATCTTGCAATCCGGATTTTCCCCTCAGTTACTCCGCGTCACGCCAGTTCCGTCGCCACGGAGGCTTTTTGGGACTTAGCTGCTAGACAACGCTTTCAGTCCCCAAAACATAAATTTAAACAGTAGAAATCAGTTGCTTTTTTCTTATCGACCGGTGTTCTGTCTAATAGCTCATTTTTTCAACCTGTTTCTGAAATTGCTTCATCGCGGTTCCTAGAAAAAATAGGAATGAAGGGCAGAGGAGTTAATCATTAGTGTTATCACAACCTACTTCAGTTATCCTAAGTGAGCCGTGGTGTTGTTTCTCCGAAATTCTGTCACTGGGTCGTCAGTGTGTTCACTTCAGGTTATTTTTATCTGCACCGCGCCACCTAGATGCGGTCCGGCTAAAAACAACTGTCTTCGGTTAATCCGGATAAAGTTGACGGTTAAATCAACGCCGGAATAACCGAAGTCCACTGTATAATTACGAGGGCACGTTGGTCCGTTCACATGACCTTTGTCACAATCACAATTATTCACTTTTCAACACATCCAATTTTTCGTTTGATGTAAGAGTTGAAATCAGCAACAGTCATTACAAGTTTTCCTTTGTCGGCACTAGCTCAGTGGTAAAGTGTCCGCCTCCCAATTGGAAGGTTGGGTGTTCGATCCACAGCCACTGAGTGAATGGCCGTAGCGCAGCATTCACCTCAACCGCCCTAGAAAGGAGCACAATTCAGGCTTAGGCCTGCCGCCAATTGCCGTAACCAAAATTAACAAAAAAAATTGCGAGGGCCATTTTTTATAACCTAAAAAACTTGATATGACTTTATTTTTCAGAAACTGCGACTTTATACAACCAAAAAAGTGACTGAGCTAGAACATGCATCTACTGTACAAAGAAGTATTACCGGCGAATATAGGCATAAGAGATGGTAGCCTATGGTTTGTTAAAGTCAAGTCCGAAGCCAGATTTGAAGGTTTGGGGGGGGGAAATAAATATTTAGTGGAGCAAGATTTTTGTTTTTATTACATGTTTAAAACAATTTTATCTGGGCACAACGAAATTTTGGGGAGCACAAACAAAATTTGGTGGCACTGCCCCTAAAACCCCCCCATGGCTACAGGCCTGGTTGAAGCCCCACTAAACGAAACAGCTCAAACATGAGCAAAACATATAGTTCAGTTTGAAGCAAATTGAAAACATGCATGGGCATTGGGTGGTATCTCTGTGGGGCAGCAAGAACATGCATTTTTAGGCAGTGCATTACATTTCATCCAAATAACTTGGTTCACCTTCGTCTTTGCTAACATTCGTAGGGTGCCCAAGTGGGTTCAATTCACAGGATGCAGCTAAGACCTAGCGATATAGTAGTTTCACTTGATATTTTGAGATTGTTTTAATGGTTTCCTTATTGAATTAGGCTAAAAAAATTTGCAAAATATGACTTTATGACCAAACATGGAAAATATGACTTTTTATGACTTTAAACTTTTGTTATAGACTTCGCAGGGATGCGATTGTTGTTTCAAAATTCGTTTCATAGCTTCCTGAAGCACAGAAAAAAAATGACTTTTACGACTTCAAATGGCCCTAATAATTACTCCTGGCTAACAATGCACAAACACTTTAAATTTGATATTTAACTGGGAAGCCAGGGAAAAGTTATGCAAGGCTTCTTTTTGAAATGCTGTTGAAATATCTATTGCTTCAGGTGACAATTGTACCTAAAAAACTATAAACTGTCTTTGCAACAATTGAAAGCTCCAGGTTTGCTGCAAGCTTTAGAGCAGTGGTTTTCAACCTGGGAGTTGCGACCCCTTGGGGGTCATTTAACTTTTTCTAGGAATCGCGAGAGCTTCTGATAAATATATTCATAATTTCTTCTATATTTTGTATTCATAATTTCTGTTACCTTTGTATTTTCTATATTTTGTATTTTCATATATATACGCATGGGTTGTATTTTCTATATTTTGTATTTTCATATATATACTCTATGCTGGAACGGTACCCAGCGAATTCCTGCTTTTCTGGCCACCAAAAGGAATGGGATGGTCCTGGGATGGCATATAGAATGCACAATCAGCGCACCTTCCTTGGTAACACTCGGGGACAGCATGAACTGTCTACCCAATCAAAAGATCAGATAGAGAGTGCATGGTTATCATACAACACCAAGTTAACTTGATTTTTTCTTTCACAAAGTCTTCGGTTGTGTCTATTGTTTGTATTTGTCATACAACATATTGTGTGCTTGACTGTTATTTTACCAAATGCTTATGACGATTGTCATGTTTAGTTAATGTCATCTAAAGCAGTGGTAGGTGATATGTAGAACAATAATGCAAACTACTTTCTTGTGCATGGTTTTCATTTTATTCGCAGACCATGTCTGATCTACATGCTCTTAAAAGATTTGCAAAAAACGGAACTTTGTGTGTTTGCACAATGTAAAGAATTGTTCAGAATAATGGTGCTGAAATGTTGAAACCTGCTGGTTTAAACCACGTGTATAAGAATTCATGTTTTCATAAAAAGTCATAATGCTGATATGAGACAACTAGCTACAACACTTGGTTAATTACAGTTACTCCTGTTTATTGAGTAAGGTATAGGCCTAGTTAGTCTGTTCACATGTTCACTAGCAATTGTGGCCAGGCTAGTAGACAAGCCTATTCAACAGGGCCGCAAAAAGTCACAATCTGCAGCATTACTCAGCAAGAAAAAAAACAAAATCGTGGAAAAGCCACAATTTTGCCACAATGAAAGTGGGGTTCGCAGACAGTTGAGACCAAATCATTTGAGACCATTCATTTGAGACAATTCATTTGAGACCTCATTCGAGACCACTCATTTGAGACCACTCATTTGAGACCACGTTCATTTGAGACCACGTTCATTTGAGACCACGTTCATTTGAGACCACGACATTTCAGACCTGTTCATTTGAGACCACATTCATATGAGAACTGTTCATTTGAGACCACATTCATTTGAGACCACATTCATTTGAGACCACATTCATTTGCCACCACATTCATTTGCGACCACATTCATTTGTGACCACATTCATTTGAGACCACATTCATTTGAGACCACAGTCATTTGAGACCACAGTCATTTGAGACCACAGTCATTTGAGACCACAGTCATTTGAGACCACATTCATTTGAGACCACAGTCATTTGAGACCACAGTGATTTGAGACCACAGTCATTTGAGACCACAGTCATTTGAGACCACATTCATTTGATACCACATTCATTTGATACCACAGTCATTTTAGACCACATTCATTTTGGATTACACTCATTTTATGCCATGTCAAAGTGAAGCTGTATTGATTTTCTGTGAATCACATTCTTATGATCTACCTTCCACTTCTTTGCGGGACTTGATGTTATCTGCTAAAACAGTCGCATTTGTAGAGATCACGTGTCAGATGTTTTGCTCATACGCAGTTGCATTTCTCTTCTGAAAAGTCACAAAATTTTTCTCCTGTGAGTTTTTCGACCAACGCAAAACGACAATGTTTTCTCGTCTTTCATTTTTAGTTGAAAACTAAAACTATTGTGGCGCCTCGATAAACGAAACGAGCAGGAACGCAAAACATGTAATTGTTTGATGTGGTCTAAATTACATTTTAGAGGGTGCAACGCTCCATTCCAAGCCCAAGGTATGAAGAGTTTTCTGGCCTCTGCAGTGTTTTAAAGTGCTGGCAAAGCCGAATTAAACGGTAGGGAGGCGAATTAGTTGAGAACCACTGTTATAAAAAACCTTACTTTCTAGTCAGAATGATCAAACTGGGTCTGTAGTGTAGCGATCTAAAAATAACTGAGCTGTAATGAGTAGGTATATAATAAAATATCCATAGCTTTTATAGCTGTATGTAGTCATGCTGTTAGCAGGGAGTATGATTAAGATATGATGTCATTACATATTTAAGCGTAAAATGCTTTACACGCCATTGTAAAGTAGGAATGTTTACTAAGAAAACATTACATTTACAAGCATAGCATAACATGTAAGTTATACATAATTGGTAGCAAACTAGCATTGCTTTGCATAGCAGTACATTATCAGGAGAGTAAAAAAATCAATGTAAACAAACGTGAACTTTTCTTGTTTTCATCTGTGGAAAAAAATTTGTGTTTTCAGCACGGTAACCAGTTCCCACGATAAATTGTGCTTTACTTTGCGATTCATCACTGCTTATTATGAGTGCAAAAGATAAGAAATCAGAAGTTTTCAGCTATTTTTGAAAAGTCAAATGTGAATTTATTGCTAGGAGTCATACTTTTTATTGGAAGAAAGGACTTTTAAACACATCTTCACATTTGTGTTAATGCAAATGTGTGCGTGTTTGAAAGAACACATGACAGTCCACTGTGTGTTTTGCACTTTTTGCATGGTTTACCCGGGCAGCGCTGTTAGCTGGAATTATCAAGACTGCAACAGACAAAGCATGCAACGAGTGCAAAACACTTGGTTAATTGGGACTGGTCTGTGTTTAAATGCTCTGACACAAATGTAGTTTTCCAAAAAGCCATTTTCTTGATTCTGTTCGTAAAACATGACAAAAGGTCCTTAGGCATTAATGGTAAAACCAGCGACTACCTTCGGCAAGAAACGACATTAACTCTTTGGCGTCCGCGTGGTTTCGGGGATTTTCGGAAATAAAAACGCCTAAACGCATGTGGCTTTGCACGGGAATTCTCCGGTCCAGTATGCTCTACAGACCTGGTAAAAGTCTCAAAACACACGGCAAGTCTTCTAGTCTGCACTCGAAAATAAATTTTTTGCTTGGGGTTTGCGGGTTTTTTGTGAGTGACGTCATAAGTTGAGGACTTTTAGGCCACCTTGGCCCACTTTGCCTGGCCCTGGACGCCAACCGTTAGGTGGTAGTATTTCGCTGAAGTTTTTACTGGAAACTAGGCTACAATCCGAGTCTTTTGATACTTTGGATGACCTGCTGGGGTTTCGGGTTCAAAAGTTGTGATGTAAGTTAGTAAAAATATTTGACTAATCAGTTAATTAATTAATTTGTTTATTTTAGATCATAACTTTTGAACCAGAAACGCTAGAAAGTCGATCAAAGGCTCAAAAGACTCGGACTCGAGTCTAGTTTCCAATGAAAACCTCAACAAAACACTGGCCTAGCGGTTGGGCCCTAGGCCAGGCAACATGAGCCAAAATGACCCTAAAACTACTCCACTTATGATGTCAGTCACAAACAATCCGCACCCCCCAACCAAAAATTTTTTTTGAGTGCAATTTACTAGACTGGCCGATCTGTTTGAGCCGTTGAACAGCTCTCTAACGCAATCAGCGGAGGAGCTAGGGCGTTGGTAAGGCAACCAAAAACTGCTGTTTTTTAGGCCAAAATCAAAGTACGAATACATCGTAGGCCGGCTCTCAAAGTGTAAAAATTTTTTTCAAATTCTAAACTATAAAACTTCACTAGCCTTTAGAGCAGGGGTTCTCAACTGGGAGTAAATTATCTCCCTGGGGATAAATTTAACCTTCCTGGGGGTAAATTTAATGATGCGTAAGTTGCAATGCTGTGTTTTTCTACAGCGCTAGTGAGTAAACAAAAACCAGGGGGTAAATTTTATGTTAAGAAGCTGGCAAGGGGTAAATGGGAGAAGAAAGGTTGAGATCCCCTGCTTTAGAGGGTTTGAATAACCCTCTTTAGGGGGTTCTTTTTAGCCAAATAATAAAGAGTAGTGCACTGATGAAACCCATTTTTAAGCAAGGTGCATTTGATCATCTGTGGCTCTGTGATAGGTTTGCAAAGCAGTGTTCATGCAGAACTCAAGTTTTTGAATCAATACAAAAGTTTTTCTGACATCAGCATGTTTCAAAAGTTTGGTTGAAATTTTAAAATAGCAGGCCATGATACAGTTGTGGATCTCTTGCTTTAGTTGGAAGACTGGTTTTGATTCGAGTTGGGTTATATCATAGACTTCCTTGCTAGTATATAAGTGAATACTAATGGATAAGCACAAGCGAAAGATCAATGCCTGATGGTACCAATCACTTGTCTCCTTTGCAGCTTTCACCATCAAAGAAGCCGGATACCCAGTAGTGCATGGTAGGCAAAGATAGGTTCTCATGTACCACTCATGACACCCTAACTAGGGTATAAATCAAGGATTGTGACACTTGCATTTTTCCTTCTATTTCCAACTTTCACAAGATAATTATATTTTTTAGGCAGAAGGCTGTAAGTGCAGTGGATGGAAAAACCCCAGAGGTAGCATCAATGTGGAAGCTGCACCATCTACTGTGAGACATCTCCATAATAATAATACTTAGTGTTACAAAGATAAGATACTAATATATCTAATTGTTTTTGTGTTAATTTCAGGAACTGGCAGATTCATCAGAAAAATGCAGAGCATGCAGTCATGCTATAGTTTCTCATGTAAAACACCTTGAATCATTGAGTAAGTAAATTGGTCTCATCTAGCTCCATCGAAAACAAAAGTACAAGTTCTTTATTTTATCATCAAAATTTTCTGTAATTCTTTGCAGGAGAAGATGAAATAAATCGCTTGCTTCATATGATTGTGGATATTGAAAATATTATAATTTGCGTTCAAAAAGAAGAGGATGCTGACACTAAGCAAGTGTATTTTTATTTGTACAAAGTAGGTTGAGTTGTGCCATTAACCTTATTGAAAGTAGTTTGATGTTGCTTCATATCACTTGCTACGTACCTATGACAAGTTTTAATAGAGGTGAAGTTGTTTTGCAACCAAGGAGGTGTAGTGCAAATACGATCATACCTCAACCTGATTTACTTCTAATATCGGTAATATTAATACATTTTGTATTGGAATTTTGTCAGTTAAGAATTTTCGAAAGTATTATGAATTTTTCAAAAGAATTTTTTGAGAATTCTGTTAAGAAATTTTTTCACTTAAGAAAATTGTCAGTTAAGAATTTTTCGAAAGAATTTTTGAAAAATAATTTTCATTTGAATTTTCAAAAGTGTAATTGATCCACTTGGAAAACCTGGTCAAAAATTTTAGCACATTTTGTTTGCAAAAATCTGTCTGGTCTACAAGGCCGTAAACTTTCTCTTTCCTGTAGTTAAACATATGATGTACTTTACATTTTCAGATAAGAACACATTTGTTTAACGGGCTGAATCATTGTCTTTTATTGTATTTATATATCAGAGTTTCATAGTTTTTTTGCAAAATGCTATATTATTTGCTTACCAGCATATAGTTCTTTGGTCAAGTTTGGGTTACTCTGATTGCATCTTTTAATGTTTCATTTAAAATGACACTCTTTCATTCCAAGTTGATTTGGGTGATTATTTTCAGTGTATATGCGTTTTTTGTGGTGCATTTTGTAGGTTTTGATGTGTGAATGCATGGATCCTAACATTTTTGTCCATTAGCTTCTTCGAAAATGCATTGCACAAAACAGCAAACCAGTCATCGAAGGGCCTTTGGGATCTCCTCCTTTCAGTCAGCCAAGCATAAGCAGAGCTGTTACAAACTTCATTATTTACAAGTTTGGACATTTACCACAAAAGGTATTTTTGAAATATACCTGTACTGCTGTTTAATGGATGGGTGCATGCAGTATTAAGTTGTCAGTGGAATAAGGCTTTATTATTGTTGAATAAAGCAATGTAACTATGTGGATTTTCAAATAGCATGCTACTTTGTTGCCTATGTTGCAGGGTTAAATGAGTTTTTCAATGAAAAGCTTTAAAGTATGCTTTATGCAGGTGCTTCCTGTTTCAAAAAGTTTTTTTTTTCTGTCAAATAATAATCTGATCAAGTAAATTTATTTGTCCCAGAGCAACAGTGCAGCAAGCCTTTTGTCAATAAAATATTTCATTGCTGATAGATTGTGTTGCTGTTCACTGTGTATCCTTCTATTTGTGACAGATTTGTGATATATTATTTGACACATCTTAATAACAGCAAGCTCAAAATCACTGAAGTGACACATATTAAAGGTCACTTGTTAGAGTTAATGCCTGTTTGTAAGGAGCAAGTTGTAAAAGCTTGAAATGAATTAACTATCCATTTAAAATCTACTGTTTGAATCCTATTCAGAATGTAAATTTAATTCTGCAGTTATGTTGCAATAGATGCAGAAGTTTGTGTTGAAGAGTAAGGCGGGCATTTTGTGGCTAATCAAGTGCAGAATGCATATATTTTTGTACCTGCACTAAATTTTGCAACTATAATTCATGTTTGCAACTGCAGCTGAAACCTAAATTGCAAACAAAACAGCCACAATAATCGAAAACATGATTTTATTCGACGTTTCGGCTTATGCATAAGCCATCATCAGGAATAAATAAACCTAAATCCTCATTGCTCAGTCATATCAATTCACCATTCCAACTAAAAAGCTACCTACACATTTCCACAATTTCATTGATAAAGCTATTGGTTGTGATGTTTTACAGCAATTGAATCACCCTTTAAGTCCTGCGTGCGCCACTTTTTTTGCAGAGCTTTGCAATCCTACAACTCGCCAGGCGATTGAGCTAGAGAGCTGTTCAAACCCTTTACGGATTCAGCAAGTCTTCTAGTTGAAATTAAAAAAAAAAATTCTTTGCTTTCGGTGGGGAGTTTTCTGGGGGGCAGCCACAAGTGGGGGTGTTTTTTATTTTTTTTGGCCACCTTTGGGTAGTCCTGTAGAATTCATGTCAGAAACTTGATTGGCTGCAGTGATGAGTTCGTGTTTGGAAATCGTGTCCGTTTTGAAGAAATGATTGGGAAACCAAACTTCAGACACAAAATAACCTGATCTCAAAGGAATCCGTGGAAGGAAAGCGCAAAGTAACGAAAGCAACCAATATAAAACACCAACCAGAACAATCCATTTGAATTTCATGGTGCGCGTCAGGAATGGTTTGTAAGTTGAGACCAGTCGGAAAGAGGACATGTATGCCATGATGAAAACAGATGCTTCTGATGATTTAACTGCAAATGTGCCAAGTATCCAGCAGAGTTTGCTTGATCTCCATTCTTTATCAATGAAACAATAACGTCCTGAAGAACTCACACCTTGACAAACAACTCCTAACAAATACACACCCATTAAAACACGGTTGACTGAGCACGATGACGTAAAAACACCATTGCTCAGAGGGGCCCCGCACCCAGGTCTTGCATTGGGCCCCGCACCTGCTAGGGCCGGCCCTGCACGGACGTATTAATAAAACGAATTTGTCACTGAGACGTGATCAGTTTTGAAGACTCGGTAAACCTGCGAAAGGAGGCAGAAGTGATAGATGAGTGTTCATCCGGAACACGGTCAAGTTTCCCGACCACAACGTTCTCGATATACTTTGAGAGGAGTAACGACCTTGCCATGTTCTGACGAAACGCAACCCCAGCAATAAACAGCGTTGAATTGATCCTGAGTTGTCTGAAAATAACTTTTGAATATGCACATGCTGACCTGACCTGGCCTGATGTTCTTTGACCAACAAGCTACTTACATTGGAGCGCTTCGCTGCTAATTAGAGAACGCATTTCTCGGGGGACTTGTTTATATGGATAGGGAGTTCTTGCTTCCTCTTAGGTCTTCTCGCCAATTGTTTAAACGTTGTAGATTTGGTGCGTCATATTACGCTCAGAAAAAGGTCCTCCGGGTGTACGACACGTCCTTTTCAGATATTTTCATATTCGATTTTCTTCTGACATTTTCCAAAAAACATGGTTTCAGTGGCGAAAGCAAAATAAAAAGTACAGCAGGTTGTAATGATTATGTAATTTTAAATCGACAAAAGCCTAAATGATCTTCCTTTTCTTGCCTGTGCAATTCAAACAACATGGCGTTTCACTTTCTAATATCATTGCTGGCCGTTTTATAGCTGTACGCCTAACAACACAGAATGAAAGTAAGGGCGTCGCTATCAATTGATTTGATATTCACGAAAATGATGGGCACATGTGCTTTGCTTAACAAAGGCGAATATTCAGGATCATTTCAGCTGCTTTGTGCAAGACCTGACAAGCTGCCAATATAATGCAATCAAACATTAATGTGTGTTAACCTATTTATCCTCAGAGGCCGGAACGAACAAATGTGACAATCCCGAACTCAGGCGACGACGTCGTTGCTGAAGGAAAACTGACTCAATCGCTGCATCGATCGTTCCTACGATCGGTTTCTTGTTAACGCGGCAGCGGCAATAAACGAATCGTCCCCTCGGACACGCTCGCAGTAATGTGGTGGTGACAGTCACATCGCTAGAGGAGGGGCTGGCGAGGCAGTGTAGGACCAATCACAGCTGACTTCAGCTTGGTGCTTCAGAGCAAGTTTGTGCAGGTTGCTCGCATTGAGAGTGCAGCAAGATAAATTTTGGATCAGTTTGCTGTATCGTTTCGCGCTTGTAGAATGAGCCCACCGCTTCGTTAAAAATTAAAATTTTTTTTCGATTTCTCGTTTGCATCGCTACATTATCGCTTAAAATTCTGATTTCGATAAATTTGTAGGGGATTATGTCATCTTGCGCAGGCGAAAGCTTTTTTTTCTGCCAGCGATCAATAACCACGGAATAAATCGTGCGGATTATGTAAAGCACTAAAACATCAAGTCAGAATAAATTCTATACTTCTAAGCGGAACGGTATGCCACCGTCACCTATTACGATTTTCCCTGTTGTTCGTTTTCACAGTACATCATGTCTGCAGCTGCGTGATGCCAAATAAGGCCGCAAGTTGCAAATGCCAAATAACATGCCTTAAATTTATTAAAATATTAAAATGAACACCACAAAAACTTTCAAAGCATTGATGAATAACTGAAGAGTTCAAATTGCAGACATAAACGCAATTTATACCTTTCAGAGATCTCACAACTGCAGACAAATTATACGATGCACTACAGTTGCAAGCAATACCTCTGCAACTGAAACAAGCTGTCTTTACGTTGTTCTTAGAAATTTAGAGAAAAGTGTTTGCTTAAACGTAGGAACTGATTGCTATATAAAGAAACAACTTGGTTCATTGCACCCATCAGTGTGTCTTAACAAACATTTTCTTGCCCATGGTCTGGGAGATGACTCCAGGTCTCAATCCAATTAGTGGCCTCTGTTTAATTATGTTTAGATCTAGGAAACGGTTATTAAGATAGAACGATTTGCAAAGGTAGGGTGACTTTGCAAAGTTGACTTGGTCTTAACTTTGTACAGTCTTAATTTGAGAAAGACATTTCGAAGCTAGGTACTTTTGTAGGATTTTTGTTTGTGGTTTTATTTTCGCAAACTCAAACAGCAACGCAACAATTTTTTTTGCATTGACATCCTCTGAGTTACCCCTGACATAAAATTTGGAATATTACACAGAAAAGCGGAAATTTTGTTCCAATCGAGTTGTACTACCTAAAAAGTAAACAGAGGAATACAACACATTTAATGCTGTTGACTAAGAACATTACAGAACCACCGATTCTGCAAATTTGCTGCAACAAAATCAACGATGCAACCCAAAGAAACAGGAATCCATGTCCTGTTAGAAGCACCAGTGAATTTCAGCTTGGTTCCACCGTTTTCTAAACAAATTATAAAAAGTTTTCAACTGCGTGAACGCAAACATTTTGTTTGAATTGATTTTGCTGTCGCTAGTCTGACTGCTGTTTCGGACTAATAATAGAAAACGTTTTAAAATTTGGTGTACTTACCACATTTCGTTGACAGCACGGATCTCCACATGGGCAGGGAAAGTAAAAATATTTTCCGTGTTCAACGCGAATAGTCGCCTTGAGAAGCTGGAACAAGCAGCAACCTTGTTCTTTTTCACGCGGAGACTGTTGGGGGTTGACGACCTGTCTTCAGCTAATGCACTTCGATTTTCTTTCCCAGTTCTTTCCCCACGTGTGCCTGCATCAATTAATTCGATCATTTCATGCGACGAAGCTGCATGCGTCAAATGCATATACCACATATGCTTTCTGCGGGAGGTCAGAATATAGCAAAGCGAAGATGTAGGCAAAACGAGTTAGGCAGCTTTAAGGAAAAGAAATCAAAACTTTCGGAAAGTGTAGTTTAAGCAAACAAAAAAGAACTCGCTCTAAGGAGAAACAGCTTGGTGTTTTATATTGCAGACTTCTTCAGCTAGTTCTTCTGAGCATACTTTCAGAAAATGACTCGAATATCATAAAATATCTCAGGGCGAATGTAAACTGCAATGGCGATACTTTGGTTCCTAAAAATATTTTTTCTGCCAATCCTTGCATCGAAAACCAAATATTTCAAAATAGTTGATAGATTTTTCGTGTCGGCGAAAAAGCCAGTTAAAGGTGGGAGTGAAAGGCGTGAATTCTTTTTGCCTTTGTTACGATGAATTGTTACATATTTTTATCCTCTAACGGAAATTTTCTCTCACGAAACTCTTCATTGTTTCTGCAACATTTGTTTGAACGAGTTGTGAAATTTAACTAGGTAATGGCTGAAAACTCACTTCCACTCCGACTAAAAATAAATCATCTGGAAAAAAAGATTACTTTTGCAACTTGGAAGATTTGCTATCTTGCCAAGATTCATTAGTAACAATGATTAGTCCGAGAATATTACAATTTAGTTAACGCTAAGACAAAATGTTTCCGATGATTATATATTGTCAATTCATCCGTTGTACAAATAGTCTATAATTATGTGATGGTACTGTATTTACACTTTTGATTCAATTTTATTACATTCTTCTCAAAACGTCCGGCAATGTTCACATCATGCACAGAATCATCAAGTCATGTCTGAAGTCCATAATTAGGCTTGTAAGTTTAAAAGGTCACCAAATTCAAATGTTAAGGGTCAATTTGTCAAGAAAAGATCTGTAAATCTAATAAAAATGGTTCGTTTGCCAAACTGAATTTTGTGCATTGAAAAAGTCACGTTTGTGAGTGGATTACAAAAGTCATAACAAAGGAACGCCAAACTATTTTTAGAAACGTTGAATTCTTTTGGAAAAACATTTGAGTTCATAACTGCTTTCACTCCTAACATCATGTTATGTAGCGGAAAATAGTGGAACAAACCTTGGAAAATTTTTCGTAGGTTGCGAACTAAGTCGTGACCCCTGTTTATCAATCATTGAAAAAGCTAATGGTTCAATGAAAGTGCTTGTTTATTTTGAACAACAAACATTTTACGGATTATTGCTTAGCCTGGCATTAATTTTGAAATCTTTAAGAGTGACAAATATTTAAAGAAAGTAATCTCCAGAAAAGAACTACAAGTTCATTTTTCATACTTTGGGTCTTTTTTCGTGCAGTATTGACCACGAAAACCATGTTACAACCTTTTGACACATTATTTCGGGATTTAATCAAACTCGGGCTCTTGAAGTAATGGTTTTATTGTTTTTTGCACACGCAAAAAGATCCGATCTTTTTGTTTAAAGCATATTTGCCCGATGTGTGTTTTCACTAAAAACGCAATTTGCCGATTGCAACATGGCTGTTGCAGCTGGACATCTTTACAAATCCGTTTACAACAGGAGAAGCGACCGCAAACAACGGAAGCTGCACAGGCTGTCGTTCCAGTCCTCAGAGAGAACATCAACGCCGTCAAAACAAACGGTGAGTTTTCCACCGTTGATCAGTGGCGTGCAGCGGTCTGCCCGGAGCGATTGCTTGATTGCATACCCCTCCCCCCCACCAAATTCAAGTCGTGTATTACGGAATGTGAGAAGCACATTTGAAATACGTAAAAACTAATGTCGAGAAACGACGAGTTATGAAAAATTAACTCAAAGCATTTCAGAGTATTTTATGCTATTATTATTCTTTTAGTCCTCGATAAGTTGTTTAATTCTGAGGGCCCGAGGCATACGTTTAGAAGCAAAATTCTTTTAGTAATATGTATGCATTGAGTAACTACTGTAGATAATGCATTTATGTATTCAAACAAGTATCAGGTAAGTCCGTCGAAGAATATAACACTTGTGGGGCATGGTAGCAGGTAGAGTTAAATAATATCTAACATTGTATAAACATGCAGTTTGCTTCTCTTTACGTTCCTATGAACTATGAACAAATTGCTACGGATATTGTTTAGTAAAAACAGATAAAGACGTAACTCTTGTTATTCAACTACAACATATGAACAATTCAATTACCCACCTATACTTATTAATTTCTATTTCCTAAATGACCTCTCCTCTGGGAAAATATTTGCATTACCTCAATTTTTACATCGATTGAAAGGAATATCTTTCAATGCTGATTAAAGACAAGAGCTTTTGCACAACAAATAGAAAGTGAAGATTCTATCACCAAATCGCTACCCATGCTATAAGCCTGTGACACAATTCGCATTGCCACTAACAATGGAATCATGCAGACAAGAAAACATTGTAACATGAAACGTTCATTACTCACAAATACAACATTGAACAAGCAAGTTTAAGAGGTCTCGGTTTTTGTACACTGCACTGTCCGCTTTGTTTTGATTATGACGTTTTGTAGTGATATACAACAAATTCACGAATGATACAAACAATCCATTTAATAAGTTTCAACAATATGTCGCTGCCATGCTCGCACTCCTCTTGCGAACCTTTCACACCCCGACAAAGGGGCGCTCCACCCAGTTTGAACCCATAGGCACTAAATAGAATTGAGAGATATTCCGAAGACTACAGGTGGCAAATTAAGAATAAGCTGTTAGCAGGAAGTGCCAGCCAAAAAAGGAAGGGAAATTGGTTGAAAGGCCATAAGGTAACGAGTGCTTCATCTCTCTCTCGTGTCTAAACTTAGATTTGCATTCCCCCCTCTCAGGAAAGTTCCCATCGCACCCATGCAGCATGTATTTTCATAGCCTTACAATACGAAGAAGCATCTTGTTACAGCATTTTCGCATTTTCACAAAATGTAAATTTTGAAATTACACGCTTCGGATACCCCCTGCCTTGGATGCCCGCGGTCGTCGCCCCGTTCGCCCCCCTCTCTGCACACCCCTACACGTTACTTCGCTGATATATTCTAATGTTTGTTTCGCATGGCTCTTCTGATGCATTCCTGCATTGCTTTTTGGCTTTGTTGATAGCATCTTTAAGAGCATAGCATGCGCTTGTTACTATAGTCTGCGTACTTTCACCTTGCTTTAGTCTTTTTTATCATTTCACCTTTAAGCTTTTGCTTGCAATTTATTGGACTGACGATTCGTCGCTGACACGAAATCGATTTCCGAGTAAAAACAATTTGAGATCAGATCCGGCTCAGATCCCTTGTGGTGCCTTGATCCTGAAATTGTTTCGACATTGTTTTGACGTTGGGCTTTCCACTTGAGGTGAAAATAGTTTGGTTTGTTACTCACGAACAAGCGACTTATTCTTTTCAGAAAAAGTAGATACAAGATTGAAAACACTTATGCTTTAATGTTATTAAAAATCATAGTATCTGAAATATGACCTCAGAGTGGTTACTTTGAGGCAAAGTTTGAACAGACTGCGACTCGCTGACTAACAACTTTTTAAAACGTTTTTCGTATTGAAGAAGGTAACAACGATTTCATAATTATATCTTCTTTACACCTTGAAAATCAATAAAATTAGAAGTTACTTTGCGGTCGTCACAAGAACATGCATCACAGATGTGTGCTTGTTGTTGGGGAGTTATTCTGAGTAGGATACGTTACGAGCTCATGTACAAAGCAAAGACATTTTTGGAGAGGAACTGTCATCAAAGCGGAACAATACACGCCAACTAGGTCAAGCGGAACAATACAGGGTGTTTCACAATTGTTGAAACAAAGCGATTGGGCACAAATCCAGGATTTTAAATGATACCACAATGATGATTACATTTATTGAAAGGTGAAAAGATAACATTTTATAATCTGCAAC
>Ga0210059_1001421_pt1 | contig 35971 bp, 18 predicted proteins | sample Ectturendosymbi2_FD_188042 | JGI IMG/M metagenome (GOLD analysis project Ga0210059, IMG submission 188042) | Ecteinascidia turbinata endosymbiont from Florida, USA - Sample 2 (SPAdes) (version 2) | ecosystem: Host-associated > Tunicates > Ascidians > Unclassified | place: Key West, Florida... | reverse complement strand
TTTCGCTGGGTCTGAACATCTGATTTTGTCTCAATGAACCAGGATACACATTGCGCTTTTTCTTGAGCAGTAGTCATTTTATGGGGGTTCGATTCATATAACTCAATCATTAAACATAAGAAATTTTGTCTGAAACAATAAATTTTAGTGTCAATAAAAACTTTATGAAATATTGATTAACATAAAACAAACCTCATTGCGATATCTCATCATTTCACTTTTTAATAATTTTTTTAAATTGTAAAGAGACTTTATGGACACCCTGTACTTCTAGTTTGCTTGGAGTGAGGTGATTCATGAGTTTTTCTCTACCCTTCCTAACTCCTGGGCTACTAAGTTCTTGCGAGTGTGTAACATAGCACATCACTTTGTGTGGAATTCTTTTTTCAAATCTATTCGTGGTTTTACAAAGCTTATTAAGCGTAAACTCTATACCATGCTGGTGAATTTGATTCTGTTTGTCGCGGTAACGTCCGCCTGCTCACCACTACCTCCGACACCAGGTGAAACTCCAAGATCGGTTTGTCCTGTTCTACTGTTGGCTTTATTGAAGGATATTTTTGCTGCTAGTATTTATAAATAAGATTGAAAAATAATAAAGTTTTTGGAATTGTTAACTAATGTCTTATTCGCTGACCGTTGTGCTTTTGGAACTATCTGGTCTTTTTATAGGAGCATATTGGTAACAGATTGTGTGAACAATTTTTGCCAATCGCTGTTAGTTTACTTTTGAAAGTTTTCAAAATGTAAAAGTATTTATAATGCAATGAATTTGATCATATTTGTCACAGAGGTTACATCAACGTACGGGCAAACGGAAGCGACAACAGACAACACGAGTGAGCTCCTTGTTTTTATTTGTTCTGCTCGATTGTTGACTTGTGCAGAAGTTTGTTTATCTTTTCAACAGTGAGTGGATTGAGTTTGAATTTGAATTAAATAAGACTTTTGTTGAGCACGAAGCCGCATGTAAAATAAAACGGCATCAACATCTTGTGGCTCCTCGCCGATCATATGTGCCAGAGAAAAAAGCAGAATGGCTCTTTTGTAAGAAAAGTTGCCGACCCCTGACCTAAGGCTTGCCGACCCCTGACCTAAGGCTAAATTATTTTGCAGTTGCAAACGCAGGAAATTTATAGGTCAAAATAAAGTCTAAATCTGTGAATTAAAAAGTCAAAAATTGAAGTATATAGGACAAAAAATTGATTGCCCTACCAATCATCGTTTTTTGGCCAAGCATGATGGCAATGTAAAAATACCGTATTTATTCCATTGCCAGCCCCTCTTGATTGTAAGCCTCAAAAAATGATGGCAAAAATTATGTTGAAAAATACTGTAAGCCGCCCTTGATTGCAAAACACACTTGAACATAGGTTACGTAACCATCGGTGGTTTTTTCGCGTACTAGCACGCGTTTAGCGTTTGATTGGCAACCATCTCAATTATTCTTACGCCACTATAACTGCCTTCTGTCCATTATAATCCCTTCTGTGACGGACGGTGCACCATGTGCAAGAGATTCTTAAGACATGAAAAAGAATGCGAAAAGAGAGTTTGCTCCACAAAACGTAGCCAAGGAAAGATTAAGGGTCATCCAGACCTTTCGATAACCTACAGCAAAAAGAGGCAAGCCGCACTCGTTTGTAAGATGCTCCTGACTGTACGACGCACGGGATGATAAAAAAAAAACATTATAAGCCGCGACTTCCAATCGAATAAATACGGTAAGTAGTTTATCTTTGCATTCTTCCGAAGAGTGTGGACAAAAGATTTTCAAAGGAAAAGCAGCGTAAACAATTTTTGTGCAGTATTCAGAGAAAAATTCGTGACGTAGAGTTGTTGTGCTCACCGCGGTGACTTCTGTGAGTGATGTGATTGTGATTTTACTTCACCTAATTCTGGAATTACAAACACATATTTGTTCTTTTGTTCTCTGCTTGAAATAATCCCACAGAGTTTTTGAGAACGTGACAGCAGCAAGGGAATTAGTGCGCGATTGAATTGTGTCGTAAGCAACAATCAATTACGCGAGCATTGACTAGTTTTAAGAAAATATTTCGCTGGATTCAGCACAATTACCTCAATTTTGTGACATGATATGCGTCAACAAATCGTTTAAAACAAAAATATGTGGAAAAATCTTGCTGTGAAACACGTAAGTTCACATGAATATTTTGTTAGGAAACATTATTATCAAACGAACGGAAGAAAATATCATTCTAGATCGGCAAATATTTTAATGTTTCTAGACCAGGGCTGGGGAACCTGTGGCCCGCGGGCCAAATACGGCCCGCGTGAACATTTGAAATGGCCCACATCAGAATTTTCCCTACCCAAGTGAGAGCATACAAGAGTATACAACCCAGAGCCGGATTAAGGGTGGGGGCAACGGGAGAAATTGCCCCGGGCCATCCACTCCAAGGGCCCCCCGTGATGACAATGATTTGTTTTAAACAAAATACTCGTTTGATAAATTGTCATTTAGAAGCGATACAAGAATACAAATCTATATTCCGATGTGGCATTAAGTATATCTATTGATTTCTCTTCAAGTTTGATTTTCTGCCAGTTTTAGTAATCACTACTGAATGTAAGTATTTTCGGTTTTGTTCGATGCAAATATATTTGAATGTTGCTTGCAACTTTTTCCTAATATAATCGTTCTTTTGGCATGGGTATGATTCTCTATTCGTGCATCACGCCTATCAGACAAAGTCGCGAACACGATACTATTTGCGTCCTAAAATTAGTCTTGCTGTGGTTGCTGTTTAGTGTATAGCAGAGGTTCTTAGTAATTGTCCTTTGTTTCAAGCTCCCTTACTTTGAATAAGCTGTACAAACAGATGTATTTATTGGTAAGCTTACTGATCAAACCTTCCCTGTTGTAGGGTGCGTAAGGCCTCGCGCCCCCCTGGAAATTTATTGACGCCTCCCTGGGGTGGCGCGCACCCCACCCCCGGTTAAGAACCATTGACGTATTGTATCAATGATCCGTAACTTCTTGTGCTAGTGTTAGCCCAGCCGAACTGCGTCCCTTTGTTTCGTCACAAAGCGTAAATTATGGTGGAAATACCCTTTTCTTCCGATGGCTAATATCGTTTTGTTAGATCTTGATCATAAATATCGAAGCTAGCCAAGCCATTAATACCACATGTTATTGCGTGGTCCGCCAGAAACGGTGTTAATCAATCGATTTGTAGAACGGAAGAGCAGAAAACAAGGTTGCAGTGTTCAGCTAACGCGATGCCCGAATTTGTAATGCCTTCAGGAGCTAAAAAGCGCAAAGTTCCGAAGGAGGCAAAGCGCAAGAATCTGGCAATGTTAGCTAAAACCCCGCGACTGAATCTTTTTTTTTCAGCAAAACGTTCAAGCAGCAACGTTTAAGCAATGGCGTTAACCAGAGCACCTGAAAATGTAGGTGAAATGACGATATAAGCTTCGAAGCACCTTTCACACTCAACGTGGCTGGCCATGTTGGCATGTTATTTTTCCGGTGTTTTTGTTTGTAATCTCTGGTTTCTGCTTGCTTTTCGGGTTAATGTTGTTTCTTACCGAGTTACCCTGTAGCCCGTGGTTCCCAACCGGGGAGGAATTCCCCCGCAGAGTGGACTTTCATGAGTTCAGCGGAAGAATTTCCACTTTATAGTTTTAGTTACCTATTCATTGTAAGTGTTGTACTTCTCTTTTAAGTTGACATTGACTTTTGTAATAACTTATATCACTTCATATTTGTAAGTTATTCCGTGGACTATCACACCTTATTGTTGACAAATTTTTGTGCCATTGTTTAACAACAAATAGTTTATGTCCCACTTTCATTAATCAAGTTATTGTCGTCAATAAAGATCATTGTTCCAAGTGTACTCAATACTAGCCTACGAACCCGAATAGGGCAGGAATAAAAGTTCCATAGGGAAGGAATGAAAAGTTTCAAAATGAGAAAACGGAAGAATGCATCAAAAAAGGTTGGAAACCACTTCTCTATACAGTGAAATATTTTTCTTAGTAACAATACACTCTAGTGTTTATATCAAGAACTCTCTTCCCGCAGCTAACTGTACGTGCAGTTGAGTAAGTACTTCTCGAATAAAAGCAACGAGAACATTGCGAATCAGCGAAAACGTGCTTTTTACAAGCGATTACGTCATGAAATACGTTATGGGGGCCTTAGAATGAAAATTTCTCGGGGACCCCCTACCCTTTAATAAGGCTCTGCATACAACAACGAGTAAAAATGAAGCTCCATAATAAGCAGGTACTTACAATTACTATCTGTAGACATAAGTCAAGAGAAGTAACTTTTCGTCATAGTTAGATAAATGTAGAATTTTGGGAGGATAAAATTAATTGATTTTGCGGCCCGCCAGGGCGAACATTTTAGGCGTATATTCGTGGCCAGGCTTCTTTGTGAGACCACTAATCTGGTAGTGATGCTGGAATCATCTGTAATTTACAAAAGATGTTGAAACAAGTAACTTTCACTTTCTTGATTCGATGCGAAAATTAAAATATAAGAAGGCCAGTAGGGACTACTGTGGAAAAGCAAACTTAAATGCAGATGGTTACGAATTTTTTGAAGCTGCATGTTCACGAAAATCAAGGGGGTGGTCTCCACGATTGTTAAACATGCTCAACACTTATGTTCTTTGAGCATTAAAACTAACACCCCATTCGTCAGACCACTTGGCTAAAGGTGAAATATCAAATTAATAAATCTATGGCCTTTTCACATCTGTTTATTTGATGAATTTTTAAGTTTACCTAAAATTAGTTGTTCGAAACTATTTAAAAAAACAAAATTGAAATCAAATGCGGTGTTTTAACAAAACGTGGAGCGAAGTCACCTTTCACCAGCTTTTAGGTTAAATGCTATGAGTTTGCTTTGTAATGAAACCATTACTGTCACCATTGTATAACAGATCAGATTCCTTTTAGTAACTTAACAAATGAAGAAATAGAAAAACTAATTAACCATGTATGTACTGAGAAACAAAATACTTTTACTCTACATTTTGACAATAATAAAGATACCCCAGCCGAACCTGATATCTGTAAGTATTTATGATCAAAGTAGTTTTATTAAATTCATAGAAAATAGGGAAAGGGACTTATTTCTTCTGCATTGCAATGCGAGGAGTTGCAAAAAAACTACCAAACTTGCAGCAATATCTATCAGAACTAAAATCAACCCCAGACATAATTGCCATAACAGAAGAACGTCTTAATCATACAAATAATTAGGTGTCTAACCATAATCTTGAAGGTTATGATTTCTACCATCGTGACTCTCATGCACTTGCTGGTGGAGTTGGCCTATATGTAAAGAGCTCTCTTACTGCAAACTGTAAGGATGACATGACAAATTCCACAGATGATTTTGAAACAATATGGGTTGAAATCAGCAATAATAAGGATAAAATTATGGCAGGAATAGTATATAGACATCCAAATAGTAATTTCCTAGCTTTCCAAGATGTACTTTTTAGTACCTTACACAAGTTGTCCTCTTGTAACTGCCCATATTATATTCTTGGAGATTTTAATATAGATTTTCTGAAGAAAACTCAAACACTTCAGTGGCTGATTTTAATAATTTCACAAACTGCTATAGTATCCACTGCCAGATAAATAAACCAACAAGAATTACTGATCATAGCTCAACTTTATTAGACCATCTATACCAGGGGTTCATAACCGGTGGGAAATTTCATCCATGCAGTGGGAAATTCTTTCTGATTTGGTGTAGTGAGAAATTGTTTTACTCCAATACCTAAGGAAAGAAATCTAAATATTAAGTCACAAACTTAATTTTTAAAGAAACATCTACTTGTAAACTAGTGCATTGTTTTGCAATTATTGCGTTTTCAGCGTTCAACAATGTTCAGAAGTCACAATCGAATAACGACCGTTGTTGTTTAAAGGTAGCCACGGTTGCTATAGGTATAGGTGGTTATGTTTTAAGCGTACTGCGTAGCGCAAGTACGAACGATATGGAAAAAAGCTGACTTCAATTTATCAGCAAGGTTGAATTGAAATTATATTTTTCTGAAGATGAGGTGATGTTATGTTGTAACAAGTTAGATTAAATTTTTTGCGGTGAAACATGACAAACTGCTTCTTAACGAATTATTATTTTTCGAAGACATCTAGTGCATTGCAAAAATGTCGGTTGCGAAGGCTAATAAGCGAAAATACAAGGAAGACTACATCAGATATGGCGTTGCTTGCCTCCAGAAAGAAGGAGAATATATCCCGCAAGGGTATGTTGTACATGAAAACACTGGCTAACAACTGTTTGAAATCATTCCAACTCAAGCAGCATTTGAACAACGCTCACAAGGAGCAACCTAGCAAAATCGATTGAGCAGGCTACTTTACACTGACTAAGGAAGGTTGTCTCAAACGTGTCAGACTGCATGCAGGATGTGCATTTAAACAAGTGAATTTGTCCGTTGGTGCATCCAATGTGGTTGCACTTCGCATTGCTGAAGCGAAAAAGTCATGAGACTTTGCAGAACTAGTGCAACCATGCCTCCGGAATTGTGCTAAAATAGTTTTGGGCGACAGAGCTTGAAACACGTTGAAACAAGTTTCCCCTTCTAATAACACAATCAAGATTTTTACCATTAATCCTCGTATCGAGATGTTAGTGAAGTGAAAACAATCGCAAAAATCACATTAAAAATTAAAAATTAGCACTTTACTTTTCTGTTTGATTGAAATGATGTAAGTGAGTGAAATCCTTGAGTGAAAACCATGAGTAGATCCTTTCAATTGTTATATCTATTAAGCGAAACCTACATACCACCGAGCTAATAGCTACTATGAGTCTTGGCCAGATAGCGTTCCGTAAAACATCGTCACTAAAGATATCAGGAGGGAAATGCCACCTTGGTTATTGGCGTTGGTAGGAAACTAGACCGAAAAGGTTAAGAACCGCTGATCTATACACTAATGAAAATAGAAATACCATACATTCAGGAATCTACATATGGGATGTTAGTGACCATTACCCAATATTCTGCATCATACCCTCAACCAAGTCATATCAAAAATGTAAAAAGCTATATGTTAGAGATACTACCCTATTTGAGACTGAAGCTTTTCTAGATGAACCTCAACGGAATATGGAAACAGTGCAAATGCAAGATGTTAGCATACCTTTTTCTAGATTTGCACTTTTATTTGAAACAACTCTAAACAAACATGCACCCCTCAAAATAATGTCAAGAAGGCAACAGCAAATGCACCGGAAGCCATGGATTTCTAAAGGCATATTAAAATCAATAAAAACAAAAAATACTATTTTCTAAAACTCAAAACTTAGATAAACCTGATAGCAATAAATGGAACAAATATAAAAATACAGGAACAAGTTGAACCACATAATTGAATATGCTAAGATGATTTATTTCAAAAACCAGATAGCACAAAAAGGTAATAACTCCAGAAAATCATGTTGTACTATAAATGAAATACTCAACAAAGGAAAGAAACAAACAAACGTCATTAAGAACGTGCAAAACGAACTAGGATCATCAGATGCTGCTGCCTTTGATATTGCTAAAACATTGAGCAAATATTTTTCATCCATTGGAGAAAAGTTAGCTAACCAAATAGAAAAAACAATTCTAGCCGCACCAAAGACTTCTCAATCATCAAACATTCAGACATCCTTTTTCTTATCTCCCACCTGCCCAGAAGAAATACCAAAAGTAATAAGTAATTTGGATGCAAAAAAGCAGCACGTATAAATGACATACCAATCAAATACCTTCAGCTAACTGGTATAACAATTTCGAAATTCTTATCAGATCTTTTTAGTACATGTATTCTTGATAGTGAGTACCGTGGTTATTTAAAGATTGCACAAATTATCCCCATTCACAAATCAGGATCAAAAGAATGCTGCTCAAATAATCGACCGATATCTATATTACCTGCAATCAATAAAGTGTTCGAAAAACTTCTATATTCTAGATTGTATTCTTATATTGAGACAAACCAGCTATTATCTCCAAGCCAATATGGATTTCGAGAAGGGATATCTACCGAATTAGCTATAAATGAAATATATAATTATTATGTCCATAATTTAGATCGGGGGTTAGTAACTTGTTCAATATTTCTAGATCTCTCCTAAGCATTTGACACTGTGAACCATAAAAAACTTTTAGAAAAGCTAGAAAAGCAATATGGTATTAGAAGATTGCCATTGAAATTATTTGAAAACTACTTAGCTAATCGAACACATTTTGTAACTATTGAGGATATTCAATCACAAAAAGCTAGTGTAACATTTGGTGTTCCACAAGGTTCAAATCTAGGGCCTTTACTTTTCTTACTCTATGTAAATGATATTACACATGTCTCGAAATTTAGAACAACTCTATTTGCAGATGATACAGTTCTTTCTTTTTCAGAAAAATCAGTCATTGATCTTAAAAAAAGGTTAACGAAGAACTAAACAATATTAACAACTGGTTGAAGCATAATAAACTATCTCTAAATTACAATAAAACTCATTACATGCTGATTACAAAACAAAAAGTACCTCTGGACTTTGACGTGAACATTAACATTAATAATCATATTGATATCCAAAATTGACAATGTTGAATGCTTGGGAGTAGTATTAGACAACAAGCTAACCTGGAACTCACACATAGCTCAAGTGAAAAAACAAATATCCAAAGCCTGTGGAGCTCTTTCAAGGCTTAGACATTGCCTTCCCATCAATTCTTTAATAACGGTATATTATAGTCTAGTCTAAGTAGTTGGGGATCATCATCAACATATTTACTTAAAACAATAGAAACAATACAGAATAAAATTATAAGATTGATTGCATTTAGTTCATATAGATCAAATGCTGAAAAATTGTATGCACAGCTCGAAATTTTAAATCTTAATGACATTTATAAGTTACAAATAGCAAAGCTGATGCATCAATTCAAGCATGGCTGCTTTCCATCTGTTTTTAACTATTTATTCACAAAGTTGGACAATATACATTCATATAATACTAGACAGAAAATATCTCAAGAATGTATAGTTCCCAGAAAAAGATTGGCAACTGCACAAAAATCTTTTGCTTATATAGGAGTTATGATTTAGGAATCTTTAGATCAAAATTTAAAAGTGCAACCTTTCTACGTTTTCAAAAGGAAGTGCAAATTACACTTCTTAAACCAATATTAACTTGTGTCAATTATATACTACCTTAGGTATTCCCATTATCATGATAAAACTTTCTGATGGAACAAACCTTAAACCCCATTAATATAGCACTATCCTAACATTAGACCAGTGGGGGAGCTAACTAGAAAACCACCTGGTTATATCAGGTACCCCGGGAACTTGCAAACAATTTTGATTGTATTTCTATTCATGAGTTTGCTTGTTTATTTTATCTTGTTTATTTGAGTGTTGTTTTTTGTGCGTGTGTTTGTTTCCCGAATAAATAAATGAATGAATGCTTGACAGAATGTTTGCTCAATCTAAATGTTTCCATCACACTGTTGCGATCGGAAATCCCGAGCGGCATGTGCGCAAAGCTTCGCACCGTGGCAGCAAGCAACAATAGAGATCACCCGACGAGACCACTCTCGCCGTCACTGTTAGCAAGCACAATCAACTGTTCACCAGGTTCACAAACATCATTAGAGGTCACTCACCAAGATCATTCCATCGGGATTACTCTGTTATTGCTTGTTCGCGCCACGCATATATATTTTTGTTCTTCGCGCACATCCCGTTCGTGGTGAATCACACAATCAACGCAACGCCACCGGAGAGGTTGCAACAACACCAATGTTTAAGATCCCCTGCAGAGCCTTATTTACGGTGGACTAGTTTTGTCATCTAGGCTCTGCGGTTGCCAGTACGAATTGTTTGGACATGGAGATTCAAGTTCCGATAGGAAAAGTTTGCAGCTGTTTTCGATCAATTGCATTCACGAGGGTGGAATAATCAAAACTTTTCATTTAGGCTGAAAACTCGTATTCTAATCTTGTGCTGCCATTGTCCGCGTGTACTGATCGGAAACCTGGTCTTGTCTTCCACGCTATTGTAAATAACTGCCTTCCACATCCGTTGTGTGCGTTCTGTGTTAGGCATCTCGTGTCACGATCACACCATGTAGGAAACGCGCCGCCACTACTGAGCAGGTCATGTGCAAAGATAACAAGATGGCAGCCTAACAAGACATTTCCTGTACAGTGTTCTGGGAGGGGGCAATCATCCCACCGGTCACCCTAAACTCCGATTCAAAGACCTTTAAAACCTGACTTGACAAGCTTCAATAACTCACCAGACGAGTGGTAGTCAGTTGCATGCATCCATGAGAACTGACGTGCTACTCTTCCACACGGAATCAATGAAGCTTTTCTAAATTCCATGATGATGATGCAAGGGGATATAGTTTGCAGGGGTCCACAAATATAACGTGTGACTGGGTAGCTCCCAAAAGCAGTCGGATTTGCGACTGATTTTTCCATTCTATTTTGACAACCCAAAGACAAAGGCGTTTACTGCTTTCATTTGCCTGTTAAATGTGGCATTCGCAGGGGTCATTTGCCCATGCTTAACTGTTCGGTACAAAACATCAGCTAACGAATGAATCACGTTCTTGCATGTTGTGTCTGGCATGTTGTATCACGTATCTTGCATGTTGCAAAAGGTTGCACTTATTACCATAAGTGTTTTGCACTTTTACATTAGATTTTCTGTGCATCGACATCGCAATCTTTGACATACACAATAATTTGAAAATATTTTTGCACAGTCCAGCCTTTAAATGCTTAATAGCTTACAATTTGCCTCAATAGCAATATATTTCTTTCTTCTGGCAGAAAAAGGCACTTGATGATACAAGGCTTCATAATTCAGATTGGAGTAGTATTTTGAGTAGATTAAGTAGCGTTCATGATGACACCTTGCACTCTAGGGAAGGGTTAGGCGTCTAAAATGTGAAGTTGGAGACGGTCAGGCTATATTCGAAACATGTACGTTTTTTGCTATTTCTAGTTTTAGCAACAACTGCTGGCGCTCGCCAAAGGCGATGTACTACTTTCTAATGCATACTGTAGTTTCGCTGACGTCATGATACTCGAACTTCAGTAAACCCTTGGTTGAGTTTACTGTAGAGAAGTGCCGAGATCCCGCGGCTATTGGACGATTGTCCCAGTGATATGCGGTAAAAGTGGTAGAGCAGCTCTGCTTTTGCTGAGCATGAACCTTGAGTTTAAAACAATGAAACCTGTTAAAGCGAGATAATAATAAACCTGTTCGCAAGTCACTCTACTTCCACTTACTGTCAGGTTTGCCAATATGAGGAAATGTTCATAGATCCGATTGTGTTTCTCTCAGTGCCCATTATCCAACTGGATAGAAAGCCATTTGTAAAAAAGTAGATATTCATTTTGGCGTTGTTCGAGTTTCGAAATGACGATAACACACCTAGTCTTCGTTTGTAACGTGCCACCATCTTTGACCCAAAATCTTTGTTCTTCGTAACAGTTTCATCAGTTATGCTACAACTATTGCCGATAGCTGTAGGAAGCAAATATTTTGGGTGCAGTTGGTAAAACCTAACATGGTCACAAAAATCAAATTGAGCTAAAGTTTGTTATAGGAACACCCTAAAATGTGTTCCGTTTATGTGTGGGGAGGAGTGATGTAAACGCTTCAACTATATTTTTGTAGTTGTTTCTCTGCCAGTTACAGCGCATAACGAGAAATCTAGACAGAAATCTTGCACATCTGCATTTGCAACACAACAACAAAAGCGATTTTACAGCAGTTGATTCAACTCTGTGTTAGCAAGAACAATACAACATGCATTTTTCAAAGGAGAATTACACGATGTCATTTTTGATGGCTAAAGAGTTTTTACAAGCAAACAAACTGTTGTTTTTTTCAAACAAGCCTTTGAAATTCGAATCTCTTTTTCACAGCGGGAACCAATTCGACCGTGGATGACGAAATGTGGGGAACAACAGGTATTTATACGTCGATGTTTTCTCTAAACCTGGACTGTGTTGTGAACTCTCTTTAAAACGATGGCGTTAACCCAGAACCAACGAAAACCTGACCACAAGTGTACAACAATATTGCCAACCTGAAACACAAAATGAAATTCCTTTAATATTGCATAGCAAAACGAGCTACTAGTAGATTTAAAAACAAACATATTATTCTGTAGTACTGAGTAGAAGAACTTTGCACACTGCAATGCTAGAGAGGTGATTTTGCATCAAACGGAACGATTCTTTTCTGTTTCCATTGATTACCGAGTTGTTCAAATAGCAAAGTATTTGTTGTACTTCTGAAAAAATTCCAAAACTTTTCATCAATTCATTGGCAGTGTTGATAAAAACCAAACATAATAGGTGAAAACTGGAAAACAACAGGTAAGCTGAACTTCATTGTTTTTGTCAATTCTGCACAACGTTTTCAACGTTCTATACCAGGGGTCCACAACTAGTCGGACGCCACCCAATTTTGGGTGGGGAGGCCTTCCACTCTGGGTCGCGAAATAATTTAAATTTACATTTTAAAATTGCAATTCTCATTAGACAGAATAAATGCAATCATTTATTGGTTTATACGCTAAGTTTCATACAATTTTGTGAAAGAAAATTGCTACTGTCAATAGTAGTCTTAAAATTGGTATTTAATTACAAGCTAGTTTCCACATAATTATATGCTAACGAAATGTTTAGGCCGCGATAGTTCAGAACTATTTTTAAGGTCGCGTCAAAAAGTATTTGCGGACCCCTGGTCTATACAACAAACTGGTAACCTAGGAACTGAACAGGACTTCTTATTATTAGCAAGCTATTCGGTGATTTGCCACCGATTTTTCCATTATATTTTGACAACCCAAAGACAAAGGCCTTTACTACTTTCATTTGCCTGTTGATTGTGGCACTCGCAGAGGCGATCTGCCCATACTTGATTGCTCGGTACAAAACATCAACTTAATTGAATCATATGCAATAATCTTTCGTGTTGCAAAAGGTTGCACTTATTACCATAGGGATTTTGCGCTTTTGCTGCAATCGTTGGCATGCACAATAATTTGAAAATGTTTTTACACGGTGCAGCCTTTAAATGCTTAGAGTTTACAATTTGCCTCAGTAGCAATATATTTCTTTCTTCTGGCAGTAAAAGGCACTGGATGATATGCTGCTTTATAATTCAAATCGGAGTAGTATTTTGAGTAGATTGAGTAGCGTTTATAATGAAATTTTGCACTCTAGGGAAGGGAGAGGCGTCAAAAAGGCTGAAGTTATTAACTGTCTCGCTATATTCGAATATGTACGTTATTTGCTATTCCTAGTTTTAGCAACAACTGCTGGCGCACGTCAAAGGAGATGTGGTACTTTCTAATGCATAGCTTCTCAGACGCTATGTTATTCGAACTTCAGTAACTCTTGATCGAGTTTACTGTAGAAAAGTACCGAGATCTTGCGGCCAATGAACGATTGTCCTCGGTAATATGCTCCCAACGTGGTCAAGCAACACTGGTTTGCTGTGCATGAACCTTGAGTTCTAATAAGGAAGCCTGTTAATGCAAAATAAAGCTCTTCGAAAGTTGTTCTATTTTCACTTACTGTCAGGTTTGCCCATACGCTGAAATGTTTATAGATCCGATTGCATTTCTCTCAGTGCCCATTATTCCACTGGATAGAAAAACGTTTGTAAAAATGGAGATATTCATTTTGGCATGGGCTTCCGCGTGGGTGCCCCAGGAAATTGGGATTAAGAACCAAAAATGTCTAGAAAATCTGAAGTCAGAAGCTTATTTCCGATTAATTGGTTTAATTCTTGCATTGACAGCTTATTTGCCGGTATGACACTCACACTGCACAAAAGCCAGGTTGACCATTCTGGCTTCATGCAGTGATGAATTTGCAGTTCACTCATTTCCGCTCTTTTTTCTGCAGAGGCAAGTTTCGAAACGGCAAGCGTATTGTTTTATCGTTGTTCTGTATTGCGTAACAATAACATGGCAATAAATCCGCCACGGTTCACTTCAAATAATGGTAGAAGGCGTTTTACCGCATGTGACTGTTGAACGCAAACATCTTGGCAGGTGATGCAACGAGAGTCGAGACAGTGACTGCTGATAGCGGAATTGAACGTAATTTTGTACTGTGTGAAAAAGAGCATAGATGAATCTGAAGCAGTTCTTCCACAAGTTTGAAAAATCAGCTGTTAGTGTGAGACTGGTTTTGTTGATTCAGTGTTGCCAACTCTTCTTACAACGGATATACCAAATCTAGGCTAAAAATATACCAAATATATACCAAATTTTTCTGTAACAAAGCACTTGAAATATAACGCTGTTTTGTGCATGCTTTTTAGTTTTTTTTACTTCACGTAGATGATCAACAGTTGCTGTTGAGCAGTGGCATCATCATAAAGTTCAAGCTGCAAGATCAATTTCTACTTTCTTAACTTCAGCAGTGATAGATATATTAATTACAGGGAGATTCAAGCTCCCACCACCTGCAACTGCATTTTCATTTATTTATTTGGTGGTTTGCCCTATTACTGTATGATATATAGCTGCTTCGCGGTTTAAATTTTCTTTTTGTACAGTTTGCAGGAGGGATACAAAGCAACAGCAGAATCCTGCTTTGAAAGCCATACAAACCCTAACAACCATTTTCCGCTAAAGTAAATCTTCTGGCATTCTCATATGCAGTTTACCAAACTTTGGATGCCATTGGCTGATTAAAAGCGCATACCTATAGCAAAGTTCAGTTCTTCAAAACTTCTCGGCTCTCTTCCACTCTCATCCTCCGTTCACCAAAAGCGCACGCTTACTCCCACGTTAAACGAACACACTGAACTTTCACTATATAGTTTCAAACTTTCAACACACTATGTTTTTTCTGTTTAAGTTTTGCAATATGACAAATAATTTGGGTGAAAAACACAAATCCAGGCTCCCACCAAAATATACCAAAAATATACCAAATTTTTCACATATACCAAATCAAAAATTTATATACTAAGCACATGGAAAATATACCATTTTTTTAATTTGATATATATATAAAACAGTTGGCAACACTGCATTGATTTGCACGGGCTGGTCGCTCGGTGGTGGCGAAGGAGCCAGTCTAGGGATGCCAGAGAACGGGAGTAGGACTGGGGCATTGTCCTTCCAAAAGGGCGGCAACAGGGACGGAGGTGGTTTTTCATAGCAGTATCATAAGCAATTTCATGGCTTATCAAGATCGATTTGAAACAAATTTGTTGCAGCTATTCGCCCACCCAGAAAATTCTTAATGGTATTCTATAATTTCTGTTATTATTTTCTGAGGTCAATATTGTTGCCAAACAGAAACAAACATAATTTGGTAACGATCTTTTGGTTTTTATAAGCTTCCATTGCCTTCAACACTTTTACTCTCACCTGCCCTACCTCTGCTACGGCATCACTGGCAACCACAAAATGACTTTAATCATTACAAGCAATGATTGCTTGGAGCATACTGCGTTATGGGGGATATAACGGGTATTAGTGAGGCGTGGATTTTGACGCCGTTCCAGCAAGTGAGATGTTTCCTGTTGTTAACAGAATGTGAAGCACACTGTTTTGTAGGAAAGATTCGTCACTGTGGCAATGCCAAGGATTGATTTTTCATACAGTTGATAAAGATTTTAGCTGTTGTGTGCAATTATTATTAGATTGAAGTACTTTGCAGGGGGCAATATTTAATTGCTCCGCAAAAGTACATTTTCATGCAGCTCAAGTAATAATTTGTTCTATTTTGAGGAATAATTGGATCACAGTATTTTATGAGGGATATTGCCCCCTAGCGTTTTTTTCGCATTTCAAAGTTAGTTAAAAGTTACCGTTGTCTTGATGAATATTGGCAAAAGCAAAGAAACAAATTGCACATATAATGTGGAAAACATTGTTGGCTCCTGCTTAGCTTTTTTCTCGCAGTTCATTGCACCTTATAATGGGGATTGCGTGTTATCGCTTCCGCGCACGCGTCAAGGCGTTCATCGTCATCAAACCTCCTCTTCTACATCCACTCGTCGAGGTAGGATGGTATGTTGGACCTCAACGAGCAGCCTTTCATTGATTTGAACTTTCGTTTGGCGTCGCACCAAAAACAACGTCGTGAGGTGCAAGCGGGCGTGACACGCACGCATTCGGCCGAATGGTGCACTGTTGATCGCAGACGAGTGCACGGATCGGATAATCGGCAATTCAAAATCGCCCCCTTTAAAACACGTCAGTCTAATAATAGCACACAACCGCTACAATCTTTATCAACTGAATGAAAAATTCAGCCTCGGCAATTGGCGTTACCAGTGAAGAATCTTTGCCCCAAGGCAGTTTGCTTCACATTCTGTTAACCACAGGAAACATTTCACCTGGACGCCCGTCAAAATCCATGCCTCGCTAATATTCGTTAAATATCCCCAATAATGCAGTGTGCTCCAATTATTGCTTGTAATGATTAAGGTCGTATTGTGGTTCATTCACCACCACCGAGTGACCAGGATAGCCCGTTCGAATGAATACAGTCGAAACTGACATTGTGACACGTCAGTAGGTCATATTTGATTTGCTAGTCGCTCACTGATGACACGGATCGAATTTACTTTGACAAACGCTCTGCAAACGGGGAATTAGAACCTGTTTCTACAACCTGTTTTTATCTTTGTTCGTCATTTCTTCAAGTAACATTTCATTTTATCTGCAGGCCTATCAGGTCATTGATTTGAAGTATACAACAAATACAACGTGCTGCAGCTTTCATCCATAGCACACAGTAAAATGCCAATAAACGTTTGTTTAAGATTTGAAAACATTTTATGCCTTCACCACCATTTCTTTGCAGAGAAGGAATATGAACTTCGGTAAAAGCCAGACTTTTGAAATTAAAATATTTATTTTGCCGATTATAGAGCGTTTATTTCTAACCTGTATCTGCGATATTGATTGCATCTCTCTTCCAAAGTGTTTCTTGGTGAGATATAACAACAACAAATGCAATGACAGAGTAGGAATGTATTGCAGTAAGTACCGTTGCATTGATCATTCAGAGTTTTTGACAATTTGCAGCATGAGGTTTTAAAAGACACGTACAATGAACTCAGGCAATTGCTTACCAAGGTCAGGCTGTGCAAAAAAAACATCCAGGCATTAATTTTGAAGTTGATGATGAAACTTTGACCTCTCATTTCGCTACGCTAACGAGACGAGCTTGGACAAAGTCATTAATGTTAAGCGGAGGCATTCACAAGGCAAAGATTTGGCCGAAATTTTTCTTTAAAGATCTTTCCGGACCTATAATGTCCAATTCTGGCTGTTTTTTGGTTGTCAAAACATCAGTAAAGCAGTTTGAAAAGCAATTGCCAGTGTTCCACGAAATTAGTGATTATCAAAACAACGCAAGACCAGAACTCGCGAACTTCGAATTTCAGTACAGGATTGCTGGTTAAGTTATACTGTATATGTGTGCGTACAACAACCTACTGTACACTGTGTTAATTCTCGCACTCGAACCCCATATCACACCACAAGATTTCCGGTTCGGTCTAGGACAGTTCGGCGACAGGTCGTTTCCGCGACGTGACGTTTCGGGGATGGAGGTCGAAAACGTTTTATACCAGGGGTGGCCATCCAGTCAGAGACGAAGAGCCACATTTCTTACTGTGTTACCGCAAAGAGCCTCATCCTACACATGGGCGCACGTGAACATCACCCATCTCTTCCTCACTCACACACATACCTGTGCTCAGCTAGATTTATTGCAAATATCACACACCAACATGACAACGACAAAGCTTTTATCAAGCCGTTTATTGTTATGCATGTTATTTAGTGGAACTTCTGGTAATTACGTAAGTGCCGCATGAAACTGGGCAAAGAGCCGCGGTTGCCACCCCTGTTTTATACGAAAAAAGTGTGTTTTTGAAATACTTTAAAGGTTAGACCACAAAGGATGTTTGCTTACCCTAAATCTAAGCCCTAAACCTAAGTCCTAAACTCAAAGCTTAAACCTAAAATCCTGAAGCAGTTATGTCCTACCCGCGGGCCGTATGCGGCCCAGTCGAAGGTTTTGTGTGGCCTCGTTCAGGTTTTTCGCTGTAGTATCTGTAACTCACTTACTGACAACCTGTCCTGTTTTGATAATCCTAAATTAGACACTTTTGATCCAGGTGGTCGTCAGTGCTATTTTATTACGTCCATACTGCGTATAGGCATCGGCGTCGGAAGGATTTCTTTAGGGAGGGAGCATTTAAACCAAAGTGGAGAAATTTAGTTTTTCCCACTCGAAACTAAGAAAACAACCTTTTTTGTTGAAATTTTCAAAATTTAGTGGAGCTAAGGTTCACCATGCTCCCCCTTCCGATGCCCATGCGCACAGGTAGATTTCTACGTGTCCACTAACACCTTGGTGCAAAGTTTTCTACTACTGTAGTTTTATGATATCTAGCCTTGTTCCATTGGCACTAAAGTTAACTATAAAATCACACTTCCGGAGTGATTAAAGGTGCCAAACATCGCTACCATTTTACTTAGGATTCGAATGCTTTCAGTACATTAGCTTGAAACTAAATTTAGTTTCTAAGATCAAAGTAAGTCAATCAACGTGCGGTCCTCATTTACATGTCATTCGATGTGCGGCCCTGGTTAAGATGGTGACTTTATCATTCGCTCAGTAAGCAATTTCGTTTGGACTTAGGTGATCTAAACCTAAACCCTAAACATAAATCCTAACTTTTTAAAGAAATACATAAAAAGCGCTCCCATCAAAAGTGTCATGTCTTATTAACTTAGTAAACGTCCATCGCCGTAACGGCATCGCCGAATTGTCCCATTCCGTGCCGGTTGGGTTGCAATGGGTGTGCGGACGTGGGCGAACGGGCGGCAGCTCCGGACAGCCATGACAGGAGGCCATGCAATGAGTGAAAATACAAAAATTACATTTTATTGGAATGCTGTAACTAGATGCTGCTTCGTATTGCAAGGCTATTGTAACACAACGCTTCATGGATCTGGTGGGAAATTGCCGAAATCTAAATATACGTTAAGTGACAAGAGAGAGTGATGATTTGCTGACATCGTTTTCATAGGTCCTTGCACCAGGCTTGCACAACATACGGCCCGCGGTCCACATGCGGCCGGCGAGAGGTTTCGCAATTGCAGAAAATGTTGCAACAGCCCGACTTCGGGTATTTAATTAATTGTCACCCAGAATTTCTTTCAAACTGCAACAAAATGATATAGTTTTTGCGGCCCGCGGCCGTTTTATGCGGCCAATTCGGCCCTTCGAATTTTCTGAGTTGTACAGGCCTGCCTCACACCCTATTTCTCTTTCCACTTGAAGACTGGCCAATTCCTGCTTGTTAAACTGTGACTAGTAGTCTTCAAACTATCTCTCGATTCACTCTAGAGCCTGGGTTCTTTTAAACTGCGGGGAGCGAGCATGGCAGCAAAGTATTGCTGCAAGGTATTAATGATTTCATCAATTATTATAAATTTACTATCCGGCTATAAACACCGTAATTAAAATAAAGAGGACAGTAAAAACAACCGAGACCTCTTAAAGTTACTTGTTCAAAATTGGATTAATAAGTAAAGAACGCTTCATTTTGCAATGCCGTTTTGTCTGCTTAGTTTCATTTTTATTGGCAATGCGAATTGTGTCATAAGGCTATATCATGCTTGACGATTTGGCGATAGATTCTTCCCTTTTAAATGTTATAAAAAACATCTTGATTTTAATCAGCATTGCAACAGAATTCCTTTCCGTCGATGTAAAAACTCATGTAGTGCAAACGTTTTCTGATAGGAGAGTTCATTTGGGAAAGAGAAATCGACAAGTGTGCAACTGATTTGTTGATATGTTCTTGTTGAATACAAAGTTAATTTTTTTTCATCTGTTTATACTAAACAATATCTTTAGCAATTTGTTTATAGTTCTGAAAAACATAAAGGTCAGAAATAATGCATGAAACTGCATGGTTGTGCAACTTCAGATACTATTGCTAATAGAAAAAATATACAACCCCATCTCCTATGCTATGTTTTTTGTGAGCCTATCTGATACTTGTTTGTGTGCATAAATGTACTATCTAGTTCCTCAGTGTATACCATTACTAGGACTTTTCTTATAAATATATTCCCCAGGCATAGTATTTAAAACAAATTATTAAAAACTAACACAGAATAAAACAAATCATTAAATACTAACACATTAAAAAGAAAATACACTCTTTAAAAGATTTTAATTTAATTTTTCGAAATTTGCTTTTGGTCACCACACACTAGTTTTTACACATTTCAAATACCTCTATTTCTCACATTCCTCAGTACAAGATTAGAAATGGGTAGGAGGTCGTATAATCAAGCCGTGGCCCCGGTCTTCACTCGACCTCACGAACAGGCGCGTAGCCAGGGGGAGGAATTCCCCCGCCCAGTCACTGGCATGCAGAGGTCTGGTGATGCCGGGGATGGCTGCTTGATTGTAAGCACCCCTACCAAATTTTAGTATTGAGCAGTGGCGTAATGGTGGTCACTGTTGGTGGATATACTCTGTTTGTGGCATCAACATATAAGGTCATATTTACGTTTGCAAACCAAAGTTTTGGCGAAATTTGTTGACGCAGCATGCATATTATTCTACACGCACTCTCCTTATTCCTTGTTATACATTGTGTCTCGTTAACTGCTCAATTAAAAAAAAATTATTTTCGAAAAGTACAACGCTTGATTGATATTTTGTTCAGATAATGTGACCAAATTTCTGAGGTTAGCTGTCGGGCCTTTCATTATGAGAAGTTTCCTCGTAAAAAATAGTTTTAACCCGGGTAGAGTTTTATTTTAGCAAGGTTTACACTTTCTCTGCCAGGCTCAGCTCTTTGCGGAGCTGGGCAAACCACGATAGATACCGGTTGCGACCCAGCACTCCCGCGCAACTGTGTTGATCATCCAGCAGACTGCAACCTCGTCAACAACATAGCCTTATTAAAATCGCAATAATTTGGCCATCAACTTTAAACCAAGATAGAGATTTATAAAACTGTGGAGGGGCGCCCGACGAGACAACCTGTTTGACAGTTTTTTCATCGGTGTCCCAGCCTATTGACTTTAATTTGCATGAAATTGTTTAATGTTTGCGCCAATATACTCTAGCAGTGGAAACGAACCCGCATCTCTTGACGTGGCCCTGATGAAGGCCTAAACGTAAAATAAATCTTATTTAATTTTGTCATAACCTAGTAGGTGCAAGCAGCAGATAAAATTTTTAGGCCGAAACTGCAAAACAAAACGATCGCGATTGGAGACTGTGTCCTCTCGCCATGAAGCGAAAATTACAAAACACCTCTGCACGCGCCTGGCAGTGTACGAGCTTCTGACAGCTTTGCTTGCGTTGAAGCTGGCACTACCAGAGTAGGAAAATCTGAAACACGTGCGTTCGACGCAACATCAAATTAGACTAGAGTGTGGAAAATGTGTATTGTTTCGTGTCATTTAGACAAGGCAGGGACGTGGTTGTTTCATAATAATGCTATACAATGTTAGTAGGAAAATGCTGTTACTTGTTCCAAACCAACCGCATTAGAGACCTGCAGTGACAGTGTTTGCTATTTTATCGGCTTTAATTCTAACTACCTTCGGTACCAAACGGCCTGTCATGACAGCCAAACAGACCCCCTAGATGTGCCCCTGCCTCTGGCTACGCCTATGACCGAAAGGTTGCGTCCTTTGATGCGTTAAGATTGTTTATATTCGTCCTTATTCTTTGAAAACTACAACCGCATTTTACTTTGTGACTGAGTGCTCGGACATTGCAATGCTTTGTCGTTTATTTGTACTTTACCTGGCCTCGACCACTTCAGGAATTGGCATCCTACTTTGCAGTAGGGTTGTACCAAGTTTTACGGGTGTCTATACGGGCAAAAATACAATACTTATTGTTTATTAATCGTTTGCGTGTGTGTGCGTTCTATGGACCATCTGGTCTGAGACAAATAAATAAATTTAGTATATAATGTTCATCAAACACCAGCCTATTCTTAAGTACCACACCAATTTTCTTGAAATCTGACAAATTTGTCACATATTTGTAATCTAGTGGAATTTTTGTGAATCTTGTGTTTTTATCGTGCAATCTAGCGCTTTTGCGTAACAACAGAGTGGCAACACTACATGTGACTGTTCAACGCAGACGGCTATGGCATGTAATGCAGCGAGACAGTGAGTGCTGACAGCAGTAAGCCACGTAGTTTTATAAGGTGTGAGAAGCATGGCTGCCAACAAAGCGCATTTTTGGGACTGGTGCGGTAACATGGGGCATTTTCTTTGTGATTTTGAAAGTATAAAGCGTTTTGTGAACGTCCATTTGCATTGCATCGTCAGCAACCTGAAAATGATAAACGAAATGTCAACTTCGTCCCATCCCCCTAGAAAAATTTCTGCGGACGTCCATGCATTTGGGCGTTGTTTGGGATTCGAAATGACGATAACACACCTAGCCTTTGTTTGCCACGTGCCACCATCTTTGGCCCAAAAGCTTTGTTCCACGTAACAGTTTCATCACTGACAACTATTGCGGATATTAGGAAAATAATATCTTGGGTGCAGTTGGTAAAACCTGACATAATCACAAACACCAACTTGAACCAAAATTTGTTAGAACATTGATGTATGGGGAGAAGTCACGGAAACGCTTCAACTATATTTTTGCAAATTTCTCTGTGCCAGTTACAGTGCATAACCAGAAATCTAGACTAAAATCTGGCATATCTGCATTCGCAACAAAGCAACAAAAGCGATTTTACAGAAGTTGATTTAACTCTCCGTAAGCAAGAACAATACAATGCAACACGCATTTTTCAAAGGAGAATTACACAGTGTCATTTTCAATGGCTAAAGAGTTTTTATAGGCAAACAAACTGTTGTTTTTCAAACAAGCCTTTGAAATTTGAATCTCTTTTTCACAGAGGTTATGAAGTTCGGTGTGAATGACGAAAAGTGGACAACAACAGGTATTTATACTTCAATGTTTTCGCTAAACCTTCACTATGTTGTGAACTGTCTTTACAACGATGGCGTTACCCAGGAACTACTCAGAACTAACACAAACATGACCACAAGTGTAAAACAATATTGCCAACCTGAAACACAAATGAAATTCCTTCATTATTGCATAGCAGAACAAGCTACCAGTAGATTTAAAAAACAAACATATGAGTAGAAGATCGTTGCACAGTGCAATGCAAGAGAGGTGATTTTGCATCAAGCAGAACGATTCTCCTCTGTTTCCATTAATTACCTAGTTGTTCAAATAGCAAATTGATGGTTGTACTTCTGCAAAAATTCCAAAACTTTTCATCAATTCATTGGCAGTGTTGATAAAACCAAACATGGCAGGTGAAAACTGGAAACAACACGTAAGCGGAACTGAACAGGACTTAGTATTAGCAATCTTATTGTGTGTGTTTGCTATTTTGATGAAGAAATGAAAAACTGCACTGTTGTTTTTCCAGTCGCCACCAGCACAGCAACAACAACTGTGAAAAGTGAAGAAACTACAGGTACTTTTACCCTACTATGCACAAGATTTAAATCGTTCTGTTCGCCTAAAATAGATCCAGATTTATGACAGACTTCCTTGACTGAAACATTCAGTGAAAGCCAAGAAAATACTAAATTGCTGTTGGTGAGTAAGCTTACAGATTGTAGTGATGAAACATTGCATTTATGTCTTTTATTCAAGGGAACTTTTACATTTGTGCAATGACGCAATGTTCACCCTTACAAGACATTACATTGCATCCAATTCAGTGCATCACAGACAGGACCACTTAAAAGTTTTTATACTCAGAGATTATTTTTTGTTTTCCGAACTTTCCATTTCGATGTGCTCGAAATGCAAAACATTTTCATGTTTCTGCAATATTTCAAAACTTATTCAACACTTCATTGGCAGGGGTGGCACGCAAGGCGATGAAAGACAAGAACAAGAAAGCAACAGGTATTGTACAATTTTCCGTTTTGTTTTTTATATATACACGAATCTTTGAATTGTACAAAGAACTGGTTAGTTACCTGCAGAAGGTTTTGGAAATAAATTCATTGCCAAACAATTTCCCCCCCCGAAATTTTCACAAACGTATGTATTTGTTAGGTGCAGCAACAAGTTACATCATTTTGTACCCCCGAAAATATCAGTTGGTTGCGGCCCTGAGTCTCATTATGGGTTCACTACTGTAAGAGAGATGAAGTCTGCTTCACAACACTGCTGTCATCAAACGGCAAAATACGCCGTATATCGCAAATGCTGTTCTCCAAATTGTGAAAAATCATGGTGAATAAAGTTACTTTCGTAGATTTTAGGGCTGATCACCCAAAGCGCCCCCCTAGGTGTAACCTTGAAGAGCACTTTTATGACTGTTCAAGAAAACTTTGCTACAACAGGTGTTTATACTGGATATTTGATCACTCCTCAGTTAGAAGGTATATGAGAAACTGTGGACTACAAACTGATTAAAATACAACCAAATGGTGCAAGACCGTTTCATTCAATCTGACAGTTCTGTTTTTATAAAAGTGATGTTAAACCTTTATAGACGGCCCATACATCCAATGAATATTTTTCCATGATTTTTTAAAACTTTTGTCTACTTACCATAATAAAACCAAAATTGATTTTATTTTTTTTAATTTTGCTTTACTTTGTTTGTTTTTGGAAATGTTGGGGTCTACTGCTACTTGAAAACACATAAAACTAACCACTTCTCGGTTTGGCAAAGTCTCGGTTTGGAGAAGTTGCTTGTATTTCCTTAGTAATACGACTATTTATTGACGTTTAAATTGCCTTTCCATAGATTGCAAGTTTTTCACACATACATTACGCACAAAATATGCTGGTTTACACTTATAACATGACAAAGCCAAAAGAACAATTGCAGAAAACAGCCATATATGCTAGAGACGTGAGAAAAGTTAGAAAGAGTTCACCTCTGTGTGTGGGAAGAGTGCACTGCATTTCTTATGAAGTCTCTTTTCAAACTTTTTACATTGAACCTAGTGTTTTTTGGCAGAAAACACATCTTCCTTGTGAGACAGATTTAGACAGATTTGAGTGTGTGGTTCACGCCGTTGTATCTTACTGTTGTATTGTGTTGCGCTGTAGAGCCACCCATACGAAGCCTTGCTTCTGTTTTCACCAAACACTTTGCAATTTCTCTTCGAAATTGGTTATGAGTAGTCTTAGCGTGATTGGCATAGCTGTTTTTATCCAGTCTTTCTGTTTTGCTGAGAGGTGTCATTGTAAAATAGTGGCTGGCAATCGTGACTGGACAGGTATCGTTCCATATCACACAAATAACAATGCCATCTGATCCGTAATCATAAGATCCTCTGGGCTGTTTCTTACAGTCCTTGTTTGCAATAAAAGGGCAGGGTCCAGTTCGAATTTCTCTGATTGTAGCCTGCCGTAGGTTTTGATGCCTTTGGCATCCAAGTCACACAACCGATGGCTTGTAAAAAAGATTATCGAAGAAAACAACCTGTTGATTACTGCTTACAGGACTAAGTATGGTGGTTACAGCATGTGTTCCAAATGGGATGGTTCTCAGAGAATCTGTTCCACAGTATATGCCGAACTTGCACGGAAAACTGGCAACACCACACAGCATCCACAGTTTGTATCCAAAATTCCCTGGTTTTCCTTTTCTAGACTGTTCAGCGCTGTGAAGGCCTCGACATGGAACCATTAATTCATCTATACTGACATTTTTGTGAAACACACCAAACTGTTAACAGTTGTATTTCAGTTTTTCTAGCAGTGGTAATACTTTTGCCAATTTAGAGGAGGCTAAATTTTTATTGTCAACTTGATGTAGTGAGAGTGTTTGGAGGTCACTGGACAGAAGAATCGACGACAGCTACACAGCTGCATCGGTGAAACACCTCCTGCAGCACAGTGAACACCCTCCCACACACACAAGCTCTGGTGTACACACTAAATATTAAACGTTTTCAGGCAAAACACCATTTTAGAAAAAAATGCAAATTTCAAGGACTTTTGCTGATATTTGATTTCGTTGAAATTTACAAGTGGTCCTATTTTTTGCCCATGACTGTGGCACTCTATTCTCATGCTTGCTATCCTGGGAAGCAATTGCACTGTATTTTTGTAATGAAATAGATCGGTGCAAGTGACAAACTCTGTTCACATCCGTCGAACAATAAGCTATTTCAGCAGCACTGTAGCGTGAAACAAGAATGGGATTAAAATTTACTTCACTATTGTCCTCCTGTTACTGTACTCACGTCTGTTGACAAAAATGGGTATTTCTGTACTGTAAAGGACCAACGTTCCCATTTTGGGAAAATTGTTTTCAAACTTCTTGAGAGGAAATGGATGGACACAAAATTGTAAACTAACGCTTGGATCAGTTAAACAGAACTATAAATAATATTTTCATGGCATATTTTCTTGAAAATTTTTCGAGTTTATAATAAACAAACAAAAATTAGCTTGGCTACCCGAAAAACTACGTTTTGCTGAATATGAATCGCCACAAAAACAAATCAACAATTTGGATTTTATGAATTGGGTTCTATTTTCAATAGCACCAATCTAGAAGAAATTTCTGAAGAAAACTGCATATCTATTTTTAATCCGTGAACTAGTTACAAGCATTTGAAAACATGTTCCCATTTTGGGAACGTTGGTTTAGGTTAAACAGCATGAATCGTTAACAATATATTTTCAAACCTATAGTTTTTTGAAAAAACACCTCTTTGGAACAAGATTAAAATGTATTTTCCGTGGTTGCATAAGACAAACTAGACTTCAGGAAGAAACTCATAGAGTTCAGGACCAAACTAGTTATTTAGACATAATACCTTAGGATCGGCAAACAGCGTTGTAATGCTGATTACTTTCAGTGAGCAGTCTCCGTGAAAAGTTTACACTGAACTACAGGTGAGCCTTGTGGCATTTTTTGATTTCAATACAAAAGGATGTAAAATTTTTCTTGTGAAGTTTAATGCCGATCTTAAATCACACAATTTTAATTTTTTTTAATTGATTGAGAATTCGAGAGCACGGCTGGCATACATCTAAAACAAGATCAATTTCTTCTTGTCGTGTTGAGTATTTTAGCAACATCAGTGTTCTTCCTGCACAGTTGTAAGATTTCGTGGATATGCAGTTGAACAAAGTGAGGAGTGTAGGGTATTTTCCACAAACTAAACTACTAGGGTGTACAAAATCTTTACAGACAGTTTGTGCGTTTTTTACGAAAAACAAATATTTTAACCCAACTTTATAAAACTAAGACTTACGTTCAGCAAAATTTGTTATTCTACAAACGGTTCACATTGCACCATTGTAAATAGGCGAGCACCACCTAGGCTGCACCAGAACAGTTCAATGTTCGGCGTCCACGGAAATGAGATTCATGACGTCCATGTTAGTCCGAAAGACATGTGTGGAATGTCTCCAAACCTTCACCACATGTGGGATCACAATTGCCACCTTGCTCTAAAGCAGTTTCGTACATTTCAGCTTTACTAGCGATTGATGGTGACCGAATGTACCATGATTTGAGCTAAGAAACTTTATTTTGTAATTAGAAACTACAGTACTGAACCTTTGCATATTTTCCAGCTTCATCGGGATCGTCTTCAGATTTTTCAGGGAAGCGTTTACCTCTACCGGTGGTTCTTATAAGTTCTCTGTGGCTTTTTGGTGAATCAGTTGCATCGACATGCCGTCTGTTTTGATGTAGAAATTACACTTTGTGAAACACTTTGTATCATATTGATGTTTACATTGCAGTTTGGGAAACAATTGTATCATACAATGTTTTGTTTGCCTCTTTGCTGTAATTAACCCTTTTCAGTCCGAGGGAAACCAAGTCCTTGCACACGGTCACATGCGACTTGTTTGTTGATTGCTCAACTAATGTAGGAGAAGGTGGGGTACAGTCGACGCTCTTACATTTTCAACCACTGCTACTTTAATTCATTTCCAAACAAGCTCAAAATTGGTCACACAATAAAGCAACTCTAAGTACACAATATCATGCCAAAACATGAAAACAACGCCCTTCAGAAAACATTTTACAACAAACTTAAAAAGGGTACTTTTTCTGTCGAGTGTGCCCCATGCATTGGGTACTCTTGACCGGTCAATAAAAGGTTGGGTTGCATGCATTGCGTAATGTTCACGTGATATCTCATGTAAAATAGGCAATTGCTGACTTCTTCTCCACTTTTTTCACATTGTAATTACCCGCTATCATTGCATGGCAAAACAACTTTTATGATTACCAAACATTAAATAAAACCAATGCAGAATGCTGAAATTCATGCTTTACATGCAAATATAATGTGCCTCTAAGCACATGATAAACCTAAAAATGCTCATAGATTAGAATTATTCTGTATTGCATTTCAATATCACACCTCAAATTTACCTTGTTTAGACTGACCTAGTGGCAATGTGTTGAGTGTGCCCCATTTTTTTGTCAGATGTGCCCCATGCATATCTAAAAAATAAAATGAAGAAATACCAACTCAGCTTAAAAAGAATTTAAAATCAGGCATTATCAAACAATGTTGCACTGCCCTGACTACAACGTCACAAAAACTCAGAACAGAAGATGTTGATTAACGAGGGCAAAACCCAAATCTAAATGCGATTTTATAAATTACTTTTGGGTAGCAAAAACACTATGTAATGTAACTCGTAACAACGGTTGCCTATCAAGAAAAAATGCACTTTAGTACCACGGTTTAGTATGAGACTAAACCACCATGGAAACATTAAATTTCAACGTTTTCAACTTTTTGAATAAATAAAAAAATACGCCTGCACCCCACATTCCCCTAAACATTTTAATTTCTCGTGCACAAGCATCATAGTGTTAAAGGGTCGATAGTAATGAATTGAGAGCTTACTACGTTTGATGTACTACCAAATGCGTACTTTATTGTCTTCTTACTTGCTGAGTATTTCGATTTTAATTATTAATTATTGTTGTATGCAACCATCACGACTGTCTTTCTGTTTTTCGTTTTTGAAAGGAAATTGCATGCTGAATGCTTTGCAAGAAGTGTTTCCCTGTGACGACCAAGAAGTGGGATATCGGTAAATCGGGCAATCGCTTTTCACAGTTGATGGAATTTTTGCTGTTTCCAACTTTTGCACTTGTATTGTTATGAGCAACTAAATCGCCGTGGCATCATTGGAAGAAAAACCTATTTCTTGGTTATGTCAAGAGAGCACAGAATCGCAAAGCGTGGTACTTTGCCGCAAGTAACTTGTGGTTATTAGTAAGACCAAAGATTAATAACGAGCGCAAACGAGCGTCTGTTGCCTAACCACAGCCAGTCAGGATTTAAATTCATTGGTAAAAGAAGACTGTAGCAGGTCTTGTTCCCGGCTATGTTTTTAACAAATATTTGTTTCATATTTTAGAACGGCGCATATTTACCAAGATGTTCAAGGACTTTTCCAAAATTATGCATGAATACACATACCATATTGATTTCAGTGTTGCTTCTGTGCCGTTGCATTTTCGTCATACGACCACAAGTGAAGATAAGTAAATTATGTATCGAACACAACAGCAACAAATATTTAACGCTTTAACCCTTAAATGCCTGGGTGCTTTGCCAATCACTATTACCTAACGTGTCGTATATACTGGCAAGCGATTAGAAGAACATGGGCAATATATAAGTTTTTGTGCAATATCATGAATATCACTTGAAAAAAACTGATAAATTAAAGCTCAGAAATGAGAAAATCTTAATCAATTTAACGATTTCCTGAATGCCACTAAGAGTTTGATGAACGAAAGTTCAAAAACGAAAACATGTAAACTCATATAGGTAAGAACAGCATGCAAAGTAAGTAACAAGGTGTTCGGTGACTCTGTGTAGAACAAAGTACTGTGACCATTTTCTATGTTCGTTGCAATATGGTTCCCCACAGTTTTGGTTAAAAAAACTAAAAACTGATCAAAATTTGGTATAAAAGTAAAAATTGATTTTTTACCAAATTTATGACTTTTTGGCCATAACTTTTGAACCAGAAACGCTAGAAAGCCAATCAAAGGCTGGAAAGACTCGGAGTATAGCCTAGTTTCCACAAAAGACTTGAATGACAAAATTGGCTCTTGCGGTTGGGGCCCAGGGCTCGATGACCTCGGCCAAAAAGGCCTAAATCTACCCCACTACCCCATTTGTGACGTCACCCACAACAAAACCGAAACCAAAAACTTTCAAAAAAATTTTTAATCCAAACTAGGAGACTCGCCGTATCTTTTGAGGATTTAAACAGCTATCTAGTTTAATTGGCCTGAGTGTTATGGAGTTGCTAAATGAACTAAGAAACGTGGATTTCGGTTATGGAGTTGCTAACTGACCCTAGAAATGTGGATTTCAGTTGAGTTGTTAACTGACCCAAGAAACTTGAAATCTACCGGCTCCTGAGAAGGAATCGTGGAAAGGACCGACATTGATTTAGTTCGTATATATTTATAGAAAAACGCTTCACATTTGTGTTTACCGCAACTTATCAGTATTTACATCAAGGGTGCCTAACGCATTTGATTTTGTTAGCTAAAATTTAGACATGGTAAGACTGCACGTGCAGAATGCACGACGTCACAAATTCGTTGGTGACCAGAAACAAGAACAATTTGACTCTCCCCAGGTAATCAATTCGCTGGCCGCAAGGAAACAGCTCGTGGGCGCATGTGGCCCTCGGGCCTAATATTTGACCACGCTGGCTCGTACGAAATGAGCTTGGAAAAAAATATTGCGCTATTACCTAACTGGGTCGCTAGCGACCTTATACTTTTTCAGGGAAAAAGTTAATATTTTCTGTAAATTGCACAAACGGAAAAACTTGGTGTGTATGAAAGCAATGACAATGAGCAACTTGAGGAATACACGTGGTATCTAAGTAGTGAACCATTTGATATCGGTAGTACGCACAGGCGTTAAAGGGTTTTAATGTCACCATTGAGGCAAGTAAATATAATATGTGATAGTGCATAGCATGGACGTCGGAAAGGTTTATTCAGGGGTGCCAATAGTGGATTTTTCCAGAAGCTGGTCAAACGCATTTTCCCAGAGGGGTAGCAAGAGTGGTGAAACTTCATTTTCCACCTGGAAAATAAGAGAAAAACTTTTTTGTATTAAAAGGTTAATAGGAAAATCTCAAACTTTGAATACCAGGAGGGCCAACGTTCCCTGTGTAGCAGCGCGGTGGCTGCTACATGCGACGCGCTAAGCATAACATCCCTAGTAGCACTGAAGCTACTGGGAGCTTCCTTTAGCTAGTGCGTAGGTGCGCAGGCAAGCCGCTTTTTCACCTGCACCCAGGGCCGGCCTTCAGCCGATGCAGCTGCATTGGGCCCCGCACCTCTGGGGCCCCGCGCCATGGTGTTAGAGTAGATTGTTCATTTTTGCCAGATACACCTTGCGCTTGAGAAGTCAGTAGAAACGCCACATTAGTTCCATTGTTAACAAAGAACGCTCTCGTCAGAAATAGCAAATTTCCTCTCGAACGTTAGCAAACGTGCTCGATTCTCGTGTTAGTGCTGCACTGTACATCTGCGCTCTACCACGATCGTAACGCGGTTGACTGAACACGATGACGTCATAAATCACTGTGTTGTAAAACAAAGGTACGGCATAAGTTAATTTGAATTATACTGCAAATGTTTTTCTAGAATAGTATTGAATTCGATTACATGTAGACTAATATAGTAGTGATAAGATTTCGGATTTAAACAGGATTTGGATTTTAAAACGGTCTGTTTTCGGATTTGGATATGGATTTAAAAATGAAATGCCAGACTAGATTTGGATTTGAAAAACCTAAATCCGTTCATCTCTGAAAACTATCTGGGGCAGTGTTGGAATTTTCTATAGAAATAGACACTATTTAAACGAAAGAGCACTCAAATCCCTGTATTTCAGCATCCTCTATAGCAGGGGAGAGCAATTAATTGGGCTCCGGGGCCACTTTGAGAAGGCCGCATTCAGCGGAGGGCCGTACCTTCTAATGGAAATAGAAGCAAGTATTGGTTAAGTTACTAAGTTGGAGGAAACTTCAGGTTTGAACATATTTCCTGCATGCTTCCGCGGGTCACTGAAAACGCTGTGGCGGGCCACATGTGGCCCGCGGGTCGCTATTTGCCAAACCCTGGTCTATAGTCATTTGCAATATGCAATTGGAGCTTGGGGTGGCTTCGGTAAGACCAGACTTCAACGGTTGAATGTATTGTACAACAAAATAACAGTGATGGCTTCACTCGAGTCAATGACTCGACTCGACTTGACTCGAGTCACGATTTTTGGTGACTCTGACTCGACTCGAGTCACGTTGAGAAAGATGGTGACTCGACTCGAGTCGAGTCACGTTTTTCACAGAATGACTCGACTCGAGTCACAAGCAGTGACTCGAGTCAGAGTCATTTTTGCAAGATCTCATAGCCTCTGATCAACAAACCTAGTTTGTTTGCATACAAAGAAATGATCATTCTTGGTCCAGTAATTATCACAATTGGTTCAATTTTCTGTTTTGACTTTCAAGTCGTGTTATACTATATCCCAAGGGTCAAGTATTCATAACGTGCACAAAGGTAGACCTGAGATTTGCTTTTCACTGAGTGGCCAGAAGGGCACAATATAGACCTATTGACGCATCATCAGGATCCAATCAGGTATTTGCATATCGTGATAATGGCAGTCGGCCACATACTATTACTTTGAGTTTTTTCCAGATAAAATGATTTAAGCTATTTAAATACAAATCCAATGCAAACATAAACAGCTCAATATAATGCATATCCAAATTCCTGTCACTGTTGTTAGCCTAAGACCGTGTTGCGACGTGATAACCGTGGTAAATGTTAAAAAGTATACACATGGTAGGCTATAACAATGATGAGTCAATAAGAGGGATTGGATCAATGACTGTTCAAGCAATTCTGTAACTCTGATGACATGATGAGGATGCACAATAGAGCTGACTTTTTTGCTGGTCATTGTCAGAGCTCAACATTCAAAAAACACAATAAACAGTTGCAGCGAATTTGAGAAATTCTTATCAATGCAGTAGCTTAACCTTCACTCCCCACTATGAATCAAAAATTGTGACGAAGTTCAAAAGAATATCATAAATACCAATCCAAATCTGGTTAAGCAAAAATGATAACATTCAAATATATCAAAATGCTAGAATGCTGCAAGATTTAAATCCAAATGCATATGCAAGTACATGTTGCATGTTCGTCTCTGGTTATTTTCATTTATTGGGCATGCGAAAGTCAAACGAAGCATATACCATGCAGTAAGGTTGGGCTAGACTTGTGGAAATGATTGGGACTGAAAGATACCAGTAAAATGCAAACGGCTTTCACAATAAAATTAGATATAAATAGTCTGCAATCAAACATGCTGAAACAACACTGAGCACCATTTTGTCATTTATTGGGCAACATATCGACATGTTGGTCGCCAAATTATAGCAAAAAAGGAAGCTGCAATAGGTCCGCAGGTGGTGGCATGGTTCGAATAAAATCCTGAGTTTCCCACTTTAATTGCACCATATATGGTAGTTCTGCATGTAGGTTTACGTCCACTGTGCAAATGGTTTTCAGTTCAACTCTCACCGTGATCAGGTGAATTTTATTTTGGTATAAGCCTATTGGTTGCACACTTCATGCAACCTGCTTTTTTTCTTTTCTTTGAAAGCTTCCACAGTTTTGTGTTCAGATTTACGGCTTAGGTTTTAGGTTTACAGTTTAGGTTTAGGCTTATGTTGAGGGTTAAGTGTAGGGTTATGTTTAGGTTTAGAGGTTAGGTGTAAAGTTCAACTTAGGGGCAAATTTTAAGATAGGGGTTAGATTTAGGGTTTGAGGCTTAGCATCACATTATGGACAAATATGTTTATTAAATTGAAAGTCTACTGGCGGACCTATAGCCACTGAAGATCAACTGGTGGACCTATAGCCACTGAAGGTCCATTGGCGAACCTATAGCCGCTGAAGATCCACTGGTGGACCTATAGCCACTGAAGGTTCACTGGCAAACCTATAGCAACTGAAGATCCACTGGTGGACCTACAGCCACTGAAGATCCATTGGCGTACCTACAGCCACTGAAGATCCACTGGTGGACCTATAGCCACTGAAGGTCCTCTGACAAACCTGTAGCAACTGAAGATCCACTGGCGGACCTATAGCCACTGAAGATCCACTGGTGGACCTATAGCCACTGAAGATCCACTGGCGGACCTATAGCCACTGAAAGTCCACTGGCGGACGTATAGCCACTGAAGATCCACTGGCGGACCTATAGCCAAAAATACATAGGAAAAGTTTGAAATTTTGTATGACACGACACTGACTCGAGCTTGGAAACCACTGACTCGAAGTGACTCGACCATTTTTGTGACTCGACTCAACCAAGTCATGAATCGACTCTGACTCAACAAAATTTCGGATGACTCTGACTCGAAGGGCTCGTGACTCTGACTCGACAGAAATGACGCGAGCACATCACTGCAAAATAATAAGAGCCAGTGGCGTAGCTAGAGTGTGGGCTGCCCGGGCGGCCCTTGAGTTTGGCGCCGCCGAAGCCAATAACAATACGTATTGAACAGTGACTCCCTCTTAAAGTTTTGTATATATTTAACTAGTTTGTGCACCATTATTATATTACAGTACTCTCTCACATGCTCAAATATGATGTTTTATATACACACCAAAAAACTCAAACATTGCAAGTAACAGTTAAACAAAAAGCAAAAACGACATATAGGGAAAAATAGTAAAAAGAAGTGTAAAAAATAAGACTACCTTTGTTTCTGAAATGAAAACTACAATTTTCTACACAGTACCTTTTCTTGCCTTTTTGTTGGCAAATTCATCAATGGTAATGTAAAAATTTATATTATGTGTCAATTGATGCTCTACAGACAGTGTAGCAAGATTTTTCACCCGCAAGGTGCTCGTACTAGATCATAAGTAATTCTTGATCAGTTTTAGTTTCGAAAAACTCCTCTCACAGGTAGCACCACTAACGGCAATTATGAGGAAAATCCGCAGCATTATTACTATATTTGGAACAGTTCCCAAGGTAATACTTTTGACTAAACTGCAAAACTTCAAGGGAATCTTCTTTCTCTACTGTGAACTGTACATCGGCAACGTCGTATAACTGTGATGCAACAATAACGATCTTCTTAACTGCACAACAATGAACAACAAGCGACGCAACAACTATTATCAATATTTCTTTTTCGGTTATTAAGTGCACTCAACCTCCTATACAACTAACTGGCCTACTTGGAATTTGAATGCAGCACGGTGATCTAAAATTTTCATAATGACGCATCAACATACTGAAGCAAGAAATCATTTCCCCTAAAAAAACGAGGAACCCTCACGGAACCCTTAAAACTCACGTAATCCCACTACATGTTTTGCGGAACCCCTGATGAAGAATACTGAGCTAGAATATACTTATCCACACACACGGAAATCTATTTTGACGAGCGCAAATCCAACTACACATTCCTTAGATATACACAGAAATGTTTTTTAGACCCAACAATGCGCTTTAATTCGCAGGTACCCTACAAAACCTAAGAGCACTTACAAAAGCTTAGAGCTCACCACAGCCACACGTTTGCCCACAGTCGTCCACCATATTCCTACTAAGTTCTATAACGTCATATAAGGACTACGATTAAACGTGAACAACGACCCAACACTCGATCAATCAAATGTGTAGTGAATCCGTAAAATTTGACATCAAGTGAGTTGATAAGTGTGTTGAAAACCGTGTTGCAGCTTCATGTAAAAAAAGCCTATTGATACAACATCCCTGACACACGATTGTTCATTGTTTGGCTAAGATTACAATCGCAATACACAT
>Ga0210059_1001420_pt1 | contig 35988 bp, 14 predicted proteins | sample Ectturendosymbi2_FD_188042 | JGI IMG/M metagenome (GOLD analysis project Ga0210059, IMG submission 188042) | Ecteinascidia turbinata endosymbiont from Florida, USA - Sample 2 (SPAdes) (version 2) | ecosystem: Host-associated > Tunicates > Ascidians > Unclassified | place: Key West, Florida... | reverse complement strand
GAGGGGGAGCGGAAAAAAATTTCAACCTGTGCAGGACTCTATCAGTTATGCATACTTTGAATTTTTCATATATATCAGGTTTTTTAAGGTGTTTTAGAGACCTGATTCGGGTCCCTAGAATTGAAAACTGGGTCCCTAGAATCAGCGAAAATTATCATCGGATCTCTAGAATCAGAGAAATCAGGTCCATAGCAGGTACCTAACATTTTCCTTAAAAAAAAACCTGTATATATACTTGGTTTTTTGAACATTAAACTTCAGTAATATCAACTTGCTGTATATAATAAGAGCTTTTTATATTGAGCTATTGTGTTTGACTGCATTGATTAAGGGCTAAGCAGTTTGTTGATGATAACTTTTCTTAACTCTGATGGGCAAAATTCTTATAAACAATACAATGGGCAAAACTTTTCGAAAGACTTCTTTTCTTCAATATGCACACTTCCATTAATCATGTGTTTGAAACATTTCTATTAAACCAAGGTGCTGATTTAGTATAAATATACCTTTAGACATATCTACATTGCTTTGCATGTATGTATGCATATACTGCTTTACAGGGGTCTGGCATGGTTAAAGCTGGATTTGCTGGAGATCAAGTACCCAAAAGTTATTTCTCAAACTAGTAAGTTCCAATAACTCATTAAAGCAGTTTAAATTAAAAAGTAATTAAAAGCTGTAATTCTGCTTTGTTTTTGATATATCTATTTGATGAAGAAGACTAACATAGTGAAAAAGTCTGCTATGCAAGGTTGTTTATATTTATGTGATGGATATCTTTTTCAACCAAAATGAAAATAAAAAACTTTGAAGGTAGGTTGTGCAGTCAGTGACATTGTTCACAACAGTTTTTTGCTAGTTGCTATCTCCCCAAGTTGTTTTTTTCAATGCAATTAACTGCATAAGAAGCACTTGCAGGATTTATTTTAAAAAGTGCTGGTACTTCTGTTTCCATTTTGCAACAAACATAAATTATAAAGTTTATGTTGTGCAAATTTTAAATTGTGCTCCATCTCCAGACAAGTTTTGATTTTTGTGGTCTCATTAGTGAAGCACACATTTCTATGCATGCTACTCTTCATCCTAAAGTGGAACAGCACTTGTGCTATCATTTTGCTAGAACAGTTCGTGAATATATATGTATGGTAGTAAAAGGAAGTGCAGTTATTATTTTCCAACTAGTATAAGATTCAATGATGTTTACTAACCCTGAAGAGCTGATAGGGTTTTATCATCTGTCAAAAGTTATGACTAATCTTTAAATTAGCTGCATCACATGTTTTTTTCTTTGCCAATCACCCCCCAGAAATTAGCAACATCGAAGTGATTTAATACCATAAAGTAGGCAGAAAAAGCATGTACAGGTACCAAAATGTAACGATCATTTTTCTTAATGCAAAACTCCCCTCCATAGTTAGAATTTTCTGGAAAATGCCCTTATGTAGTTACGTCTTTTTAAAAACATTTTCTCGAAATTGGTGGCATCATCAAAAGAATGAAATCATTTTCCCATGCTGCATGTTGCATGCAGCTGACTGTTATGTATATACTTAAAAAATGAAATGTTTTATATTTAAGTTTAGTAGTTACTACTGAAGTCAGCACAAAATCAAATATAATTTTGTTTTGATGTATGATAAATTCACTTGTTGCAGTACAAAAAGGGCAATTCATATATTGAAGCAAAAAATGTTAGGCAACAAAAAGTAATTTTTACCACTCTGACATGGTACCTTTGTATTTATGCAGATGTTGTCCAAACAAGGTATTATCAAGTGATGTTTTCTAGGTACCATTTGACTACAAACGCTAGTGGTACTTGATTTAATTAGGTTAGGTTTCATTTGTACAAGCAAGGTAATTTTGTGGTGAAATTGCCACCATATTTTAAACTTTTGTTTTAGCTAACAAACTTATCACAACAATAATGGTCCTCTTGGAACTTTTTTGTATACTTTTGCAATGTTTTTTGTGCAGGATGTTCTGCAGCATGTTGTGAAGAAAATAATTACCTCCCATTAAGGACTTGGATGGGTTGTGGGTTTTTGTGACCAATTTCTACCATCTAGTGCAGTTTTACATGTAGTGTTATGGCCAAATTGGTTGTAACCAGAATTGTGGTGGTGAACTGGTTGGTTAGGTTAGCCTTTAAAAACTGAAAAACACCCAAAAATGCTTTGCTTTACATGTTTTATTGTTTTTCATGTGCATGAAATATTGTGCCATTTTAAAATTTGCCTAGCTTTAGAGAAATTTCACATTCCACGACTCATGTTGATATTCAGTGAAATCCTTTCAGATGTGTGGAGAATTTTTTTGAGCAGAGAAGTTGCCCAACCAGTGCACTCACAGCATGAGTGCACTCCAAACATCTAGTTCATCGAAAATGGAGTGGTGTACTTTCAAATGCCTCTTGCTGCGTTGTTATGCATGCCATGCTCAAAGGATAGTTGGCATTTGCTTACAGCACTTACCACCTAGTTTATCAATGAAAGTGTTGCAGCAAGTGTGCTTCCTGACTTAGCTTTGTTATTAGCATTGGGCGTCCAAAGCATGTTCGAGTTATGGCAGGAGCTCTTGAGGGAGATATTTTCATTGGACCAAAGGCTCAAGAGCACAGAGGCCTTCTAAACATACGGTACCCGATGGAGGTAAGTTTGAATTTTCCATGAAAAGTGGCCTTCGACTACCTTTGCTTAAACAGTGGAATGCCACAAATCGTCCAACACCACTGAGTCGGCATCGTGGTTTTAACTTGTTGGCAGTAGAAGAATGCATGGAGAAGTTTATACAATAAGCAGTGGCAGCACTGAGTTAATATGGCACCTTGTTTTTTATTTAAATCTGAATGCTGATAACATTTCTGAAAAGAAAACCTTCCTTTGAAACTAGACTGTTGGTAAGTATTGAATTTTTAAAATATTGTGGACTTCTGAAGATTTTGAGTTTGCAAGACGCAAGTGATTGAGTTGTGTAAGACGTACACCACCCTTCAATGATTCCGTTCGACCGTGGCAATAAGTGTGGCGTAATGCTACGTGTTACACTCGACCTTGACAAAGCTTTTGCCATCAAATGCTGCATTTGAAGGTGAAGGGCAGCAGAAGCTGTTTTCTTTAAAGTGATCAACTTATTTTTTTCCTTTGTTAGGTTAAATGAAGTGAAAATATTAGTTTGCGAATGATAAAATCGCCAATTTTTCAGACGTTGCTTTGCAGTATGAATATCAAGTTGCTCGCAAAGGTAATTGTTTCGAATTCGAACACATCATTGTTAAAATAGGTTAGTGTGGAACCAGTATTGTAGTTGTGTTTTGTTTGGTGCGTTGAATTAAAACCGTTAACCTTGATTGTTTAAACGTTTTGCGATAGCGATGTTTTTAATTGACGGAGTAAGCAACTTTAGCAATAAACAATCCAACGTTTCTGTTTGAGAAAATAAATTCGATGCGCCAAATAAACTAGAAAAAAATGCAGTGTCTTCTTCGCGCAGCACGGTATAGTCACTGATTGGAATGACATGGAACGGATCTGGCAATATGTTTATTCGAAAAGTGAGTTGCAAACATTTCCTGAAGAACATCCCGTATTACTGACTGAAGCTCCTCTTAATCCTCGGAGGAACAGAGAGAGAGCTGCCGAAATATTTTTCGAAACCTTCAACGTCCCTGCGTTCTTCGTATCCATCCAAGCTGTTCTGTCATTGTAAGTTCCACTGAGCACTTTTAGCTATTTTCCTTGGACAATGTCGCCTTTCTTGCTGTTTAACTTGGCTTGGTGTGAAGATAAATGTTATCAAATCTATGATCTCGTAACATACATGCAGAAATTGCAGCTGTCGAGGCTGTTCAGAACCCAAAATACGGCCTGGCAGCAGCGTGAAACTCATTGAAACGCTGAACTTAATGGAGATATTGTTGGCTTGGAAGACATATTTGTTTGTTTCATTAAGTTTCGTTTGTACTCGGTTTTTGTACTCCTTTCGGAGAGTCACGAGTGGTCTGCAATTGATGGAACACTGCTTTTTTTGTTGTTAAGCCCAAAAAATAACGCGCTTTTCGTAAATTATTTGTAGTGGTCGTGTGAGCAAAATGCGGTTTGAACTTGGTTTGTTGGAACTTATTGCAGCCGTTGCCATATGATATCGTTTACAGTTTTCAGCGGTGAGGAAACAGTTTGGAAAGTAAAAAAGGCTCTCAGAATAAAACACCGTTGATGTTACCTCATTTCGAAACGACGTCCAAAGTGTATGAATCATTAATCCACTGTATTATCAAAAAAGTTAAGGAAACCTCGCATCAGGTGTATTTTACGTGAACAACTACTCATTGCAAGTGTGTGAGTAACGCAATACAGTATCGATGAAGTTGTTTCATGACTGAGGCAGATCAATCTAAAAATTGAATTTTTTTGTAAGACTCCTTCGCGACAAAGTAAAAACAATAAGCCACATTTTCGATTCATTTCTTTGGTGTGATTTAGTCTTTGCCAAGTTATGTCGTTGTTGGTCACTTTTATAAAATTTTGACGTAATGGTGCATCACAAAATCGATTTAATTTTTGGCATTGAATCCACAGTAATAAACCACATTTAGCTAATAGTTGTGATACTTCATATCTGGGTGCTTTCGCAGATAGTGGGTTCAAAACATCTCGCAATATCCCAATAAGCTGGTGTTTTTAACGAGTTTCGTTGGTCAGTCGAAGTCGATGTGTATTTGCTTTTTCGTTGTAACATTCAGTCTTGCGCAGCCAGCCTTGCTTCAATCTTGCAGCGTAACTCCGCAAGCTTAACCCCGAATGAACGTGTAACAAGATTTATGAAAGAACAAAAATATTAATCTGCGCACAAGCTTTTAGAAATATCCTCAACGCTTATCAAGCACCAACAACTGGCTACAGTTTTCTTTTTTAAAAAACTTCCTACTGACAAAATAATGGCAAAACACAATGGGACAAATTGCATTGGCAGTTTTTTCGTGACTTGTTCACAACGCCAAGACACCCAACATTTTAGCAGCGATGCACGGGGTGAACAACAACGCGCGAGCTTCGGGGAGCACATTGCAAGCTTTTTCCTTGCGATAATGTTATATGTGTGCGAAAAACGAACGGTCAGTGTCTTCCTGCAACGTTCAAAAACTTTTTGCAAGCACTGCGCGGCACTCCGTGCGTTAAAAGCACACCGTACTCTGCTAAACAGAGCGAGCCTTGTTTTCCTCAGATATGCTGCGGGAAAAACGACCGGTGTCGTACTTGATGCCGGGGACGGCGTGACTCACGCCGTGCCAATATACGAAGGCTTCTCGCTGCCTCATTCCATTATCAGAACGGACGTCGCTGGCAGAGATGTAACAAAGTAAGTGCAACGGAAAAACACAGCGATGGAATGTTCTGTCTTGCTCTGGCGCAACCGCGGGCTGAATAAGAGCAGCGTTAATGGAGTCATGAGGTGCCGTTTAAGCAAATTCAGTGAATGATAACAGCGGGTCCAACAAATTTTTGTTGTAGGTGAAGTGGGGTAGTTTTTACGAATTGCGCGATGACACTTTGCTAGCGCTGTGTTACTGATCGTGACAGTAAGTTTGTGTTCCTTGCATTTATCGTGGCGACACCACTGGACTGTGGCAGCTCGGTTTCGAAGCGACGACGTAGTTGTTTGGGTCATGTTCATTCTATGCTGATGTGATGCTGTTCAGCGGTTAAACGTGTGTGGCCCATGCTTTCTCAATGGAAAAATCTTGCAGACTGTTGGATTGTTTATTTACCGCACACGTTGTTGTCACGCACTTATGCTGCAGATATTTGCAACTGCTCTTGAGAAAAGAAGGTTTTAATTTTAAAACTTCGGCGGAGAGAGAAATCGTCAAGACGATAAAAGAGGTATGTATGCTTGTGATGTTCTTCCAGTGAGGGGGCACTGTAGTGCACTTGATTGGAGATACTAGCACTGTGCCTATTCAATGGCACGCGGTTCTTCCTGGGCCTCGAATTAATGCTTTTAGCGATAAGTTCAATTGAGTTAGCTAATCCTGACAACGCGTTATTGTCCTTTGACGGAATAATAGACTATTTCGCTGATGCTCATAAGTGATGTTTCGTTACAAACTTGCGCTTGATCAACCTCTTGCGTGATGCCGCGTGTGGGCGCTGATATTTTCATAGTTTTCCACTTCGCCAACCACGCAAGGTGAAATCATGCGCTTTGGCGCCTCATGTGGACATGGTGATGCAGCGTTGCCAGTGGAAGCTGTGGTGCGAGTTCCTGTAAGTTGTTTGACGCAAAACGATTGCGGGCGACGTGAAAATTTGCGAAAAAACGTGAAAATTTGCGAAAAAAAAAATTGGTTAAAGTACGACAGCACTCGATTTTGAAAGATCTTAAACTCAACATAACTTTTTCGGGCATACGCCCTCCAAGTGATTATTGCTATTGGGGATGAACCGCAGTTATGAAAAATCCTCAGCCCCTCACCCATGTGACCTTTTCTTCCCTGACGTCTGGCGATGTTCCTGGCAGGACAATAAACAGGCTCTCGTTTACAGAAAGCATGCTACTTGTCGCAAAATGCTTTGAAAGAAGAAAATCTGGAGAACGAGAAAAAGTTGTATCCGTTGCCCGACGGTAGCGCAATTGAGGTGAGCTGTCTTGGTCTAGTCCCGGTCGAATCGACATAGTGCATTCGTAAAAAGTCACATTTCGGACGATTTTCCGCGTTTTGGATATTTTTATCTGCCTTGTTAGACTGTTTCCAATGAAATTTCAGTACGACGGTACTGGTACGCAAAATTAGTATCTACTATCAAGCATGTTTCCTTGCACGACCCCCTGTGCATTTTTCCCCATGTGATCTAAACCGCAATCACTCGACCGAAACAATTCCTTTCGTAACGGCCGGGTTCGTCGGTTTGGGACGTCTTAACTTTTTGTCGTTACGGTAATTACACCGTTGATTTCAGGCCACTTTTAACGTGGGCTGCAAGGTCGCTCTAGTGGTTAGTTTTTGCGCTTCAGCAGAACATGCCTTTAACCTTAAACTCACGATAACATCCATTTTTGCTCAGATTGGTCCAGCTAAGTTCCGAGCACCCGAAGTTCTCTTCCAGCCGGACCTGATAGGCGAGGAATGTCAGGGAATACATGAAGTTCTATCGAATAGTATTCAAAAATGCGACATGGATTTGAGGAGAACACTATATCAAAACATCGTTTTAGCCGGAGGCTCAACTTTACTGAAAGGTTAAACATTTTACATCTTTGCATTTCGACCAATTCTTGTTTGTTCGTTTTTTTGTGGAGGGTGTATTTTTAGAATTATGTCATGTTTATTGAAAAGTGTTCCAGCTATTAGACTTTCTACCAGGCGAAGAATCAACAGCATACATGGTCCAATAGAAACAATTCAAGTTTTAGGAATGGAGTGGCGCAGTGGTTAATGAATGGTACAATGGGATAAGCGCGCGCCACTAAACCTAGGAGACTTGGGTCGATTCCCCGTCGAGAGAGTTCAAAACGGCACTTGCGACTTGTCCAGCCTCGTGCTCGTCAAGAAAGTTCATGCGCGGTGCTGCCATTGACTCGCCAGCAGTGCAGCATTCACTATGTAAGTAGCCACGTGATTCTCGGCGCGGGCGTGTAGAGATGGGCGCCGCAGACCACTTGGGACCCTCCGAAGGGAATGTACAGCGAGTACAAGAAAACTAAACCTCACGTTTATAAATGACTGGTAAAGAAACCTTGATTAGCAAGGAAAAGCTTATTTGAATAACCACGTTAGTGCTGTTACTGTCGCATTAACCTTTTTTCACGGCGTAACTGTTGTTTCAGGTTTCGGTGACCGCTTATTAAGTGAAGTCAAGCGATTAGCTCCGAAAGATGTCAAAATAAAGATCCTTGCGACTCAAGAACGTCTTTACTCGACGTGGATCGGGTAAGTGACGCTTGTAACTCGCTGACAATCGACGCGGATAAAGAGTATCGGACGGTTGACAACGCCCTCTTTGTTTGCTTTCTGGTTGTTTTAATCAACAAAGCACTCGGGGACAATTCCTGGCCTCTACACGTGGCCTAGAGCAGTGCTTTTCAACCTTTTTCCTGCGGCGGAACCTTCCGCTTATGTTTGCGTTGCTCATGGAACCCTACGCAATGATCCAAGTGTATATTTTGCTACAACCGCATAGAACTGTGGTTGCAAATTTCGTCCCAGGTAAATTCGATCTGTTTCGACTGCAACCACTCGCGGAAGCCCGGTTGAAAAACACGGGCCTAGAGTCAATAAGCTTTTATTACGTAGTACTGGCAAGTCATTAAAAGCACCAAGTTTGATGTAAGCTTTCGAGGGATCAGCCGAATGAGCCCTGCTTTCATCTTTTTGCGATGATTCAGACTTGAACATGTCTGTTAAGTAACTGGTCTCCGCACAGGTTAAGAGTTTAAGCCAATCAGCAAATTTTTCAGTCAGCAAAGAAAACGTTGATTCAAACTCTTCACCTGTGTGGCGACTAGTTACTTTAAGTGAGATAAATATCCCTGAAATTGTAACGGAACATGGAAGTAATATAATCAGCAGGTAGGTATAAGCGATAATAATTTCATGATTATTGCTTTTATCCACTGGAGGATGTGGTACCCCTGTTATAGGTTGATTGGTTCGTATCGCTACTGCTGGGGGGGCGTGGCTTTTCGACTTTTTACAGTGCCCAAAGAAAAAGGCATGTCTGCTGTGATTAGGGCGTGGTCGGCCGGGACTGGGTGTGGATGGGTTTTAGAAGACCCTTTGCATTCTCTACCCCAGGTAAAAAAGGTCATACTTGTACGTGGTTATTAATCTTAACACGCAACGATTGACTCTCGCTACCTTTGCTCGGAGATACTTGTCATCGCGTTTCATTCATCGCTGATAACATTCATTGACAGAGGTTCGATCCTCGCCTCACTCGACACGTTCAAGAAGATGTGGGTGAGCAAACGGGAATATGAAGAAGACCGGCACCGGGCAGTGAACCGCAAGATGCTGTGAAAGTTACAGCACGACCTGCTGCGAATCGCGTTCCAGCTGAGATTTTACGGTCGCCCCAGCGCTCGTCCGATCGCCGAGGCCGGAAGTGACGTCAGAATACGTTTGTTTTTTGTTTTGCAAAGTGCCGCTCGGTGCCTGCAGTAAGCAATTGATCGGTCGCAGGTTCAAGTCGCCCGCGGTCCTTCGCCCAGACCGCTGTGCGCGAATCGCGCTATCGTGACGTTCCTAACGTAGATTTTTGTTCGTTGGTACTGATAGTGTGCATTCTTGTTCTCGCCAGTGTTTGACGAAATGCGCGCCCGAAAGCATGACGTCACCAGGAAGCATGACAACACTAAAAAGCTTCTGAAGTTTTCGTGAAATTTTAGCGAAATATTTGCGTGGTTTTGGCAAAGACTTCCCCGTTTTTGTGGAACTTGTGCGTCGACCGTAACAACGAACCTTACTCGATGGTTTCGCCTCAGATCGTTCTAAGCGTCCTTCAGCTTGTTGAACACTTCTACCGCACAGGTTACTTGCTCGTGTTTTCCAAACACGAAAGTTCACGAGGAACTTAATCGAACAGCGCGACTCCGAGCACCAAACATCACTTTGCATTTCCCGTTCGTCGCATTTTTTTGCTTTTGCTCGAGTGTTGTGCGTCTCGTGTTGCTTTATGTAGGAAATCAGATCGCTTGTTTAAAATAGCGTGTTCGCCACGGACGCGGGCTGCTGCCAGGGTCATTGTTCTGCGCTGATCATCAACATGCTACTCACGTCGCTGAACAAAGCTGCTCCCGGGTCGATCCTGAGTTTACACGAAGTGAAATCTCTGAAGGAGCAAATCATTATCAGATGAGATAGACCTCGGCCTGCGGATATCCGGCATGCTCGGTATCATCAAGCTGCATTGAACAACGTTTGTGCGCAAAACGACTTAACTACAACCGCTGCTTTTGCTCCTACATTACGTATTTTCGGCAGAGCTTTTTTTTCTATATCTATTATTACGTTTGTGTTTCCGTAACTTGCGTACTGTTCGTGTGAATGACGGCCGTTCCAGTAGCGCCTTTCAAACTGAAATCCTGTTTTCCAATTACTAAAACTAATCCCTGATTTAAATTTGAAACTAGTCGCGTCCATTCCTTGGTACAGTATTTGCGCAAGTTGGCGTCAAGATAATGTTGGACTTGGCTAATCTACCTTATAGTGTGACATGGATGTCGTAGCGAATAAACGAATTGTCGTGAGCATGCGACCGTATCGTTGCGCGGCTTGTTTCCTTCTTACAAAGGGATAGTACTGTGGAGGTTGATAGTTGATCTAGAATCAGATGTCACTGGAAGCAAGTTGCAGCAGAAGCGTCCATGGTAAATGCTGAATTTAAGTGTACGGCCACTCGTGGCAAAGACTTGACAAGCCAGCAATTAACAAACCCTGTTTCAGGCCTTGTCTTCTGCCAGGCGTTCAAACGTAAATATGACATCAGTGTCCGTCAAAGCTGTTTGTGGAAAGATTTCCGAACGGTGGCAGTAATGAGCTAGCGTTGCGTTGCACGACAGCAAGTGAACAATTGCAAGTGTGGTAACAGGGTGTCGGAGGTTTTTGGGTGGAGTCGGAGTCGGATTTTTTTATCCGACTCCCGAAGTCCAGTCGGATCATTTTTTTGCATCACACTCCTCAGTTGGGAATTCCTGTTGAAATGGTACAATTTCTTACGAAACTTTTGTTGAAACAGAATTCTTGTGCACCACGATTTCCATTCAGTTTTAGGTGCTACAAAATTATTGTCAGCCAAACATCATTCACCTTATGTAGAGGAGTCGGAAATTTTGGAAAGGTTGGAGTGGGACATTTTACCTCCGACTCCGCAACCCTGTGTGGTAATTTATTATTTTTACCACTTTATGGAAAAGTTAACCTAGAACAGTACTTTTTACTGGTTATTTTGACGCAAAGTAGAAAATAATGTTAAACTTGATGGTGACTGGAGTAGCGTTTCCTGTGCTGGGTGGGCCAAGACTGCAGGAATTTGAAAAGCTTTTTCGAACGCGACTTGTATAATTCGGCTGCTATTCCGGAACCTCTGGCCCGTGCCAGGTGTTAACAGATGAGCCACAGATCCTGTGCTTTGTTTCAAGGTAACAACAAGAAATCGTGTCACAGAAAATGACGCGCTTGATGTGAGACACTCCTGGACGATTCGAATCTATAATCTCCATACGGATTATTTCTACCTCGGACAAAGTCAATAGACATAAAGCAGTCGTTAAAAATTCTGCTCTTTGGTTGACTTCGACTTGAGGTTTGCTGCGCCGATAAATTGGTTAGAAGGTTTAACAGCGTAGCAAATAGCTTTTCAGTACTCTGCTGAGCGCTTACCGATACGTGAACGATTAGGCTGCAACAACTGTCCAGCTAACCGCTGAAGTCGGTCGCTGTCTACTGTGAAATTTCTTTAATGCTCGTTACCTACGAGAAAAGTGTACACTGCGCGAGCGTGTTGCAGATCCGGCAGCTCGATTTTAACCTTTACTATCATAAATGCAAACACGAACCCCAGGTCTTGTCAACATTTGTTCAGCGGTTGGCTTAACCTTCCAGATAAGTGGATGAATGGTCACTGGTTGCCGTTTCAGTGCAACGAAACTTAATGAAGTCATCCCACGAAGAGATAGCGTCCATTTATTTGTGCACCTGCATGTGACGTTATGGAGCGATGTTCTTTTAAATATCTTTACGATGAAACGCAATAATCCTTTAAATATGGATCGACAAAAGCTAAGCTGTGGAAGATATTCTCTCATCGGCAACGCCATGGCTTCATTTTGTATTTGATTACTTGTGTCTCCAGAATAATCCAGTAAGCTTGACTTAATTGAACTGGATTTGCAAGTCCGTAGTTCTGTGAATAACCTTCAAGGAAATACTTGAAAGATTTTTGCTGCAAGCCGCAGGCCGAAGGAATAGCATGTGTTGAGCCGTCAAAGCTTTCTAGTACCTTGTGCTACTTTTGGCAATTTTTGAAGCTACAGTTAATTAAAGCCGGTGTTAGTCATTTTAATTTAATCGCTGTAAAATCGATCTTGGTGAGTGCAATCTACTGCATGTATAGCATATTAGTTTTGAGACTACTAGCTGAGGCAGATGCATTTCTCTTAATTTTATTTCTATGCCTGAAAAAATGGACACACATAGCAATTTTAGACAGTTTGTACCATTTGTAATCATCCGTTCGCTGTTTAATCGTTTGTTTGAAAATCAAATGCAGGGCCTATGAAAGGGGGGTCCAGCAGGAACATTACTCCGGGGCCCGACAGCCACGGAGGGGTCCGAGACTGAAGGAACATTTGAGTGTTTGTTACCAACAAACTCGGAATAATGTAGCAAAACTAATCCCGGTGATAAAGCTGATTACACCTATAGGGGTTGGCAAAGTAGTGTGATGTGTTTTAATGTGAATTGCTGGCAGTGCATTTTCTTGATATGACGCATTTGTAATTATAGCAGTACTTATTTTTGTTGAACTTGACGGTTTGCCTACTTTGTCAAATTTAAGACATTCTTGATTACTGTCCCAGTTTGTCCACTGAACTGAATTTTCCTTTACGTCTTTCGTTTTCAAACATTTTCAAACTAAGGTTTATCAAAACTCTCTCCAATAAACCAAGACTTGCAAACTAAGAGATACATCAAGTGAAATTTGAATGGAATCATGCCAGTTCACAATAAAATCTAATCTAACAACATTAGCCGTCGAATGTTGCGCATATGTGTAAGATAACTAAGCAGTAAAAAATTATCAAGTGCAGGACGCAAGTGCTTATAGTGCACCGCGAAGGTGTGCTGTGCATTTTGCTGATTGTTAAAGTTGCGCCGCAAGCTGATACAGGCTCTAATCGAATGTGAGTTTAGGATTAACGGACATACAAAGAAATCTGAAGATTTCGAAACCATGCAGGATAATTTAACCACTTGCAGTACTTCGACAGAATGCTTTAAAGCAGTGGTCGCCGGCCTGTGGTCCGTGTGGCTATTTATTGTGGCTCGCGGTCAAAAATAAAAGCAGTAGTGGGTTGACAAAATACTTCGTTCTGTCCCTTCATTCTTGTTGTAAAAAGTAAGAACATTCCAAGGATACAGTTATTCAAGTAGGTCGCAGCCTCATTTCACTAGCAGCTTTTTATTCAACCTCGATCGACTCCATTCATTTTGAGACGGCAGCATTTTTTTCTAATTTCTTCTTTGACAAGATTTTACTATGAACATTTAAAAGTCATGTTTACAATTGGTAATATTGTCACATTACTTGAATAGCGGTATGTTTTAGCATAACGTTTCATATGATCAATAAACGAGCACTTCTTGATGAAGTTTGATGCACATTAATTAGCCTCAATTTTTATTTCAAAATAATTTTGCAAGTTTTAGGGGCCCAAATAGGTGTTGTTCCGCCTAAAAAGATTTCCCTTGGAGGCCCTGCTCAAATGTTGTAGTTTAGATAAAGCTTACATCAGTTTAGATAAAGCATACACTTTTTTCATATAAGCCTATTGCGTGTCGTCAGACTAACGAAAGCGAAGTGCACAAAACACCATATCAAAATAGTATAAAGCACATTCTAACAAGTAGAAAACGATCCTTGAAAAAGACAGTCGTCAACATCGCAACCTATAGTATTTATTCTGCAAGTATATGTATTTACTTGCAGCAATAAGCGGGGAATCAGTTCTTGATTTACATCGGCAAACAAGAGGCAAAAACTTTATATTTGCAAATGTCACATAACAGAAGGCCAAAAATCTTCCGCGCGCAAGGAAAACAAGGAAGAACATTCACCACGTTTCGATGGGAAGGGCGTTTTCTTACTTCTTTGTGAAACTAAAATGTCCACGTTTAGAAGTCAGTTCTGCGATTTTCCAACAAAAAACAATCTCAAATATTTTTACTGCATGTAGCATTTCGTTATTTCAACTGAGAGTTCCTCGTTTTCTTTCCTGGGACAACACCACTGCTTTTGCAACAGGCGTGGTGTATATGCCAGGAAAAACAAGTAGAGCAGAGGTCACCAACGTTGTGCTCGCGGGCACCAGGTCGCCCTCAAGGACCATGTAGGTCGCCCGCGGGTTTGTTCTAAAAATAACATAGCATGAACAATGTCTTCACTTTAACGAATATCAATACTAAAATAATTGAAAGTGAATTGAGCAAGCCATTTATTTCAGCAGTGTGTATCGAACTAGTAGCCCTTCGTATTAATCGGTACATAAGAAGCAGCTCGCAGTTTCAAAAAGGTTGGTGACCTCTAAAGCAGAGTTACGAAGTGTCGTAGTTGAGTACAAATACGATACGAATAGGGATATTGTAGCGACGAAGTGGAAAGGTTAGCGACAAGCCGTGAATGAGAAGAGCATCTTCATGAAATATGCATTTTACGTTCCGTAGTAAAACGTGCATACACATAGCCTTATAAGTCCCTTCTGTGCATTTCTTGTACGCTCCAAGTCCTCTTCGTGTGAAATCCAACCAGGTTTTGACGCAGCGGCCGACCCAGGCTTGGCCTTTAGGGCGGGCAGGAAGCAATAAAACTAATGTTCAAATTTTCATGTTTTTAACACTGTTTTATGGTTACAAGTGCACCGAAACATTTTAAATCCTTTAAAATTTCGCTAACGTGACTACTGTACTAACTAATTCACCAGACTGAACCATTTCAGCATTCAGACATTTAGCTACAGAGCACTTGATATGACCTGCTTTGTGGTCACAACTTTGAAGTATAGTGCTCACGCGATCTGTTTTTTGTGGTGACCGCTCAGTATCACACTGCCGAGTGCTCTGATGGCAAACACAACACCACGAGAGCTTTAACACAGAACAACGCTGTCGTGTCACTCTTCACTGCGATAAAAAGCTTAACATGCACTAACTGCGTTAAAGTCAAAAATGTTACCTTGAAAACAAACTAGAAACATTTCAAGTTTCTAAACCCTTTATGTTGACCTCAGCAATTTGCTAGTCTCAAAAGTCTAGGGACCGGGATGATGCCATTCGTTTTCAAGCGCAATTATTGTAATTTTTCAAAAAAACGTCCAAACAAACTCAAAATTACGCTTAAATAGGCATGGCATAATCCCGGTAATTACAGAAGAGGTATTAGTTGCTCTCTACGACATTTTAGTCGATCTGTTTGTTGCATGGTTCCCGTGTTTGACTTCTTATTTCACGAAAACGTGCAAAATACATATTATATTTTCGCCACTTCAGCAAATTGAAATCGTTTTCAGCTTTACTGCAGGTTAAATAACTTTCCCTTTTGCGCGAAGTATTATAAGGCTATTTTGTTTAGTTTGTGGTTTTTCAGATTCACTAACAATTTCGCGGTTTTTAAAACTATTTATTCGCAGAAAGTGATCTTATACTACCGCTTTGGGAATTTTTCAGATTTTAAATCTTTGATGACAAATAGCAGTATGACGCACGCATTTGCAAAATAACGTTTAAGTTTTTATTTCCGTTGACAATAAGCAATGCATGGCATGTCTAAGTGTGGGAAGGTTTTCAGTACATGATTCTTAATGATACTCCTCATTTACAGCTATTGTACATATTTGCTAGGTTCTTCGGAATGCATTAAATGCAAATTGTTTAACAACGAACATGTTGAAGCGCGCTAATGAAACTACGAAAGTCGTAAGCTGCGAGATTTCGTTTCGAGGTGTAAACCTCTAAGCCGGGTAGAAACCAGTACATCAATTAGCTCTGAACAACTTACTTGCTGTTCAAAATCGATCGCAGAACAAAATACCTCGTTGGTTAAATATTAGCTGCTGTTGCAAGTCTGGTATAGTAACTTGCTATAGGTGCGGGATTGTCTTGGTATAAGCGTAGAGATCTGTGAACTGTGGTTTAAAGAGTAGCATACTTCACGACAGGTTGATGATCGATGTACACTTGAACACAATTGTTGTGCGTGACGGGCTAAGGCCGTCATGTATTGTTGAAAGATCCGAAGGGTTTACTTACGGCTGGTGAGAGCAGCAACGTGAAACGAAGCACCTGCAGAGCAGAAACCAACAATTAACAAGGTTCATCTTTGACTGGTGCAGTTTTAGGTCAAGGCTTCTGCCTCAAGGGCAACAATTTGTCCTTGCAGTGGTAACAAAAATACGGCCCGAAAGTCATATCAACGTCAGATGATTACATTGTGTTCTTAAAGCAAGTTTGAGTGGAACGAACATATCAAATGCATTGAATGAATCTGCCGATAAGCAAGTTTGCTGAAACTGGATATTCAATCAAGTCCGTTCATTTTGCGGTGATAGTTGTTTTCGTGTACATTTTCTAACATTGGTGTTGGCTAAATAGCTTTACGAGGTTTCAGAAACACAAATTTTAAGTAGCTTTTTTCATTTTGATTATCGTATTTTTTTTATCTGTAACGGTAAGAAAGTTTAAAGTTGAGGTTTTGTGAAATCATTTGGACGCATTAATAGCCACACTTTTTCGTGCAGTTACCGAATTAAAACTAGATGAACCCAAAGTTATCAATTAATAGTGGTTCCAAATCAAATAAGAAGAAATTTTTTTGTGAGAAACTGCATTCTCAAGTTCACCAAAATGGAATTTGTTTAAAGCAATGTGTTCCGTTTAGAATAGATGCGATCAACTAAAACGACGTTCGTAGAGCGCGGTTACTTAATACTGCATCTATCGAAAGGAATCCTTTCACGCAGCAAAGAGCCACACGCTATACGACATTTACAGAATATATTTTTCGCATGCTGAATCCTGATCTTCAGTTCTTTTGCAAATAAAATATCATTTTTAGAGTGGTCCGGTTTAACACCAGAGCAACTTGAAAACATGTTTATGACCAATAAAATTATGATCGCTTTATTTGTCATTGGTCATCTGCAAGCATTCGCATGAGCCTCTTGGTTGGATGCAGTAATCCTTCGAGGCCTGCTCCTGTTAAACTTGTTGCCAGTTGTCAGCTCTGATGCTCGAACTATTAATTTAATAAACGTCAATAAACACGCTTTGAAAGCATTCATTTCAGATTTCTTTCAGTTGAAAGTGTTGATAAACAGTTACTCTGAAGTGGTGTTTAATTAGCAGTTATTTTGAAAAGTTCTCTAAAAAAGTGCGCTTAAGCAAGTAGTCGCTTAAAACGCGTGGGCCTGGAATAAACAAGTTTATGACTCTGCACATGGGCGTCGGAAGAATTTCTTTCCACGGGGTCACTAGGGTTTTTTCCAAAATTTTCCTAGGGGTCCAAGTCCCTCCTGCGCCCCCTTCCAACGCCTATGACCCTGCAATAAATAGTCTAAAATGAACAAGTTTCAGAACGGAACGTATGAATTGAACTAGCTTGAAATATCAGCAAGGTTGCTTTTATCAACATTTTAATGTAAAGAAAATGTTTTTCAAAGGACCGTAAAGGTTCTTATTAGCTTGCAATTTTCAACGTACTCTAAACAAACAGAATTTCTAATAATTAGAAACTTATTGTTTGTTTAAAGCTGTCAACACCATCGTTAAATCTCCTTTTTCTCCAAACTTAGCACATGTAAATTTATCTTGCGATTAATTTTTGTTTCACACCTTCCGCGAAACTTACAAAGATCTTGTTTTATCCACTGTGTGGCCTGTGGTGCCCTGATAAAAAAGAAGTGGGAAATTGCGTCGTTGGTAAACAAAAACAAAACCTCAACCGCCAGCGTTTTCTGTCCAAAAAGTCAGGAGACCCTGTTGGGGCTGTCTACAAATTATGCTTCATTATTTTCCTCAAATTTATCTTCTCCCATTTGTCATGAAATTTCATAGTTTTGTGAAATCCCTATGAATATAAGGTCACAAGTCGTTCTCCCTACCCCTGAAAACTTTGAAACGCTCTGTCTGATTTCATATGTCTTAAGCTCATTTTGCGTTTGAGAGATTAACTTATGATTCCAACCCAAACTACATAGTTTGATCTGGAGGTGAGTGCTTGAATTTAGTATGCAGTTATTTGCCTCTTTTTCCAAGTATTCTGGCTGCCTTCAAAACACTCAATTTTGGCATTTTAAGTTTCTCGTCTGCAGTAGGTTAAGTTGTGCGTTGCAATGCAAAAGCTAAAAACAAACAATCAATACCCAATCGATACAAAAGGTGGAGTAAACCTACAAACATCATTTATCAGGAAAGCTGCAGGATTTGGACAAGTCATGAAAGGACAGTTGCTGGCTTTATCCTTGTTTGTTTTCGATCTGCCGCGAATTACGATTAAGATACGTGACACAGTCAAACATAAAATACATACTGAAAAGATTCTGAACATCGGCGCATCCCAAACAGTACTTATATAAGGTGACGCAAGCAGCACCACACTTGGCAACAGAGTGGTTTGAACACACCGACGTCTCATAAACTGCTGTGTCTGTGCCAGTGTCGTACTTGGTGGTAAGTGCCACTCCTCGGTTATTAGAGTCCTCAACAACTTTAAGCTTTTCAGGCTCTGGCGCAGCCACAGTGACTTACCTTGGCATGGTGTTGTTTACGATCGAACTCTTTTGTAAGAACTGTATAGGGGTTGCAAGGCACCTGTAAAGTTACAAGCAATTTTAGAAGTAGCCTACAGTAGAGTGCACGCTACACATTTGTGAGGAACACTTGGGCAGAATTTGACCAACTTTGACTTGGTTATTTCATTATATGACGTTTAAACGTTAAGAAACGTATGAAAACTTCTGCACAGATTGCTCTGAAATTTTCTGCAGCGAATGCAGGATGGTAGGGTTGGCAGTTTCTGGCAATGTTTTCAGCCGGATGCTGTGACTGTAATCGTTGGCATGTAATACTTTGATACCTAATCGCTTATGTCACAAACCTGAAAAATATTTCTCTTCATACACATATCAGAAGTAAGAGCGACGATGTCCACAGATGATAGAAAACCCGAATGGAAAGACGATGTTTTTGAACAAGTAAGTAACAGCTGGAAATAAATTATTTTTGGAACAGTTCTCAAAATTTGTGATTGTTCATGTCATGCAATTTGGCTATTTTAGACCGAGATACTTATTATAAACTCTATTGTCGAACAGATGTTTCTTGAAACTGTATAGATACTAACCTTATTTTCCATCACATTACGAAGCAAGACTTCAGTATTTAGCAAAGTTACGTCTAAAATGCATTTGAGCAGGGGTGGATATTAGAATTTAGGGGCCCGAAGCAAACTCTCAGAAAGGAGGCCCAAAACCTCGCCAATGCGAAAGGTAGATGTGGGACTAAGTGGATAAAAGAAAATTTCACATTGTAAATTGTTTGAAATCATTTGATTTTAAATTGCTGTTTGTCGACATATTAAAGTAGCTGAGGGGCCTCTTTGAAACATTTGTGCATAATCTTTCTTTATTTTGAAAAATATATGACTTGCTTCAGAGCTTTTTAAATGTGATTCTAGAGTGGTTCATAAACGTTTTAACAAAATAATGCAAAAACTAAGTGGGAAACTCTGTAAGGGGACTCCCACGGCATCTCTGAAAAAGGCAAGGCGCGAGGCGACCGCCTCGTTCGTCGTCCCTAATATCCACATCTGCATTTGAGTATGCGATGATTCATTGTTGCTTTCCAGTCAAGTAAAATCTTAAACATCCTTCAGAAAATTTTCATGATTTATATCAAGAGAGCTTTCGCATTGCTAGTATACTACAAGCATTTAAAATCTTTCAGTAGAACTTTTACGTTTTCTGTTACGATGCAAAAGTTTCAACATTCTGTCAGAAAAACAGCAGGGGTTCTCTAAATTTTGTTAGGCATGTTAGGAAACTAAGATTTTTTAAAAACTTTTCATTCAGGCGTTTTTCATTCTCAACCTTGAAAATATTTGCTGGTCAAATTAAATATTTACCATTTATTTAATTGTCTTCTACAGGAAGTGAGTGATCAAACATTGACGAACCATCAGTCACAAGCGGATAGCAACGACAAGAACAAAACTTCCAAACCTGCTCTTTCTCCAGTTAGGGCTCCTACGCATTTCCATCATCCAAGTAAAGTTTTATCCTATTTTTCTTAAAACCTTTCATTATTTTTTTCAGCCTGTGGTTTTGTTACACTACTCACGATTGTTGCAACAAAGCAAAACTGATTTAAGCTTTCGGTAGTTTTTTTTGGCTTAAGCATAATGATTTTAGCCGATTGGTTCTTCGAAAAAAATTAACAAATTGAGCGGCATCTTTTAGTACCGATGTAATGGAAATCAAAAGCAACATAAATCTTAAGTTGCTTTCACCGAATCTACTGTATTTCATAATGATTTCACTGAACTAAGTGGGATTCCTATAAAGCTTCATCATATTTTAGAGCATAAAACTGCTGGGCAGATTTGTATCAACTTCATAAAAACTACGAAAGCCTTAAAAACACAATTTATGGTTCATTTGGAAACGTTTCTGATTGTTCATAATCAATTTAAATCAGAAATTAGCAACGTTGAGGCAATGCAAGCCATTCAAACCAATAGACTTAGTTAAGTGAGATTAACTTCCAACGTCAGAATTCTCGATGAATCCATGTTTAAAGTTCTTTTTTGTGGCTCTCCCTGGTAGGAAACTGTAGTTGCAAGTTGCAACTAACAAAAAGAAACTTTACAGCATCGATTGTCATTACAAAGTATCTGCGGCTAATTGAGTGAGCATCAGAAGATTAAATAAAAAAATTTAACCACATAAATTTCTTATACCAAATTTTACGTAAAATTTATAACTTGGTACTTTTTAAGAGGATGCCGACTTCTTGGTTGCATCAAAATGAGAGTTTTATAAAGTAATTTTGCCACGAATGACAGCAGTAACCGTCAAACTGACGCGTTGCTGAGCATCTATGAATCAATAATAAGTATTTTCAAAAGGCGTTTCATTCCAGCATGCGTAACAACCAGTCTCAGTATTTAAAACACGCTCACTAATTGAACGCAGCCAGAGATTCCTCAAGTTACTCGCCACAAAAATGCACATAATAAATATTCTTTTACTTGCAGGATACATAACCGAAGTTAACGACAACTCTTCCACAACGGCAGCTCGCAGAGTTTCTCTCAACACACACCCAGGATCAGGGGTGGATAGATCGTCTTTGCTACAGTTTGATTCAAACAAACCTTATCCTGCACATAGACGTAGGTGCAATTAGGCGATTGCTTACCTTCACACTTCACTGGCGAAAGTCGCGGTTACATGCCGATCATCTCGAATAACACTCGCATTGCAATGTCGGTGTGCGATGTGTGCATTTCTTTATAGAATAAAACATTGGATTCTCTCGGCCTGTTGCCTTGTTGCGTCACATTCTGATGACTTGCAGACATCACCGTTAGACCGATGTCAAAGTTCTATTTCACTCAAACTCAAATTCCTGCAAGGTTCTCAAAGATTTTTAAAGATATTACAAATGTCTTACGCATGGTTCTATCTTCGCATTAAATCATTGCGCTAAATTCATCGTCAACGCGTGACAATCGTAGCAATGACAGATTCAGAACATAATCTCGTCCCTCCCACGGTTGTGGGTGTGTTATCAGTTATTCTGGATTGTGCCACTAAAGGATTTATGTTAATCGTGGTATTTCAACCTTCTAAAATCTAAAAGAAGCGGTGAGCCATGCGTTGTGTCACCAGTCATTTGCTTGCATGGCACTGATATCGAGAGCGGTTTATTGCAATTTGGTTTGCCCTTATTTCTCAAATACGGTGGTAATATATAGTGGCGAACTGAGCGGGGCTTTGGGGGTTCAAGCATCACCAACATGACTCGTGAGGAATTCCCAATGATGCAGTATTTCAAAATCAAAAGAACTTGCAAGCTACCTCTCATGGCTTGGTCAATTCTTTTTGAACAAACATTTCTAAAATTGACGTTAACCTACTCAGCGACGCGAGAAGAGCATACATTTGAGGCAAATGGTTCCCTGCACCTGACGCGGAAGGAAACGCTCTCTCCGGCTCTAGAATCCCGTAAGTTGTTTGTACGAACCGATCACTTGTGGCAAAAATGAGCTCTGCGCATGTAAGGAAAGCAGGATGAGACAATTTTGCCCTTACTTGGTCGGCCGTTTGCCCGACATTACACCGGATTGTCTGGTATTTCTGAACGTTTGTCCACCGATCTTCCGGACATTAATTCGTTCTACTTTTTCATACATCGCCACATATTATTGGTAGGATGAAGTTCATCCGCTGTTTTCGTATTCAGCAAGAAACAAGTAAACTTTAGAATGCAATGTTGCTTAGGGCTATGGCAGTGGTCCCCAACTTTGTTTTGTCCGCAGCACACTTAGCAGCCCAGTTTTTTCACGCGGCACACCAAGCCTAATGACTGAAACGTAATAAGACAAGCGTCCTCTTCAGAAGAGCCGCATGTGGTAGGTTAAACAATTTCGCGACAGACCTGGTACTGTCCCGCGACACACCGGTTGGGAACCACTGAACCCAGGGGAACCATCGACACTATCAAAGTGTTTCTGTGTAACAATGCTGATTCATTTGCAGTGGTTCACCTGCTTGTTTTCTGGCAATCGGAAGCGCCTGTCACGCTGTGTTGCACGAGATTCACAAAGAAACGGCCGCTCTGGCTGCATCCTTTCACGGCATTGAAGTGTGTAGCTTTGCTGATCAGAATCAGAAGACTGTGGTGTGAAGTGAACCTCAGACATGATTCTAGTCCACGGCTGCTGTTTCATTATTGCTTTGTCAGGGTGGCACAGAGAATACTGAATGAAGAGCGAAATGCCATTTCAATCATTCGTAGTCGTAGAATATCTAGTGTAGAAAGCAACCAGCATGTAAAATGAACAGGTAACTCAAATAGTATTGGAAGACACAGCGGTACGACTTGATCAAGATCTATAAAAACTTTTGAGTTCACGGTGAATGCAAATGATTGCCTTAATTTTGAAAGATAGAGTGAGAGAATGCAGATTAGATTGGTTGGTGCGGATTTTCCAGATAAAATTTTTATTCAGCTTCTGGATTCTCTTTGAATAAGAGCTGATGGTACCTACCTAGGAGGCGAAATATATATTCTGTAAGATTATGCCTTATTCTTTGCTGGGAAAAGATTCCTTTCGATAGACAGTGCTTATGTGTAACTTGATACTTTCGTGTTTCAAAAAAAATTTGTTTATTCGTTTGTTTTTCTATGTTGGTAACATTTAATGATGCCTTCATTACGCTATCGCTTTCGTATCACCAAGGTCGGCACCATAAAATATTTCAGGGACAATGTTCGAGAAGTGAGGGCCTGTTGCGATCGGAAAGCCCGAGCGGCAAGTGAGAAAAGCTTCACACTGCGGCAGCAAGCACCACTAGAGATCACGCGCCGCGATCGCTCTGTTATTGCTTGTTCGCGCCACGTATATATGGGTGTTGTTCTTCGCGCACATTCCGTTCGTGGTGAACCCACGCATTCAACGAAACACCAAACGAGAGGTTGCAACAGGCCCATGCCCCTTTATCCTCCGATGACTCCGGGTCTCACACTACACATTTAAATTATGCCACGTGACAAAGCGGAGAACTGACAATCTTAGACACTCCCTAAAAGAAAATCCTGGATCCGCCCCGGGCGGGAATGCGTCGATTTGTATCTTTTTCGCCCTTGTTCTTGTACTTCAGCGAAGGGCATCAATTTTGTCCATCAGATCTTTGCCTTCTCAGTTCTAACTGCTTTTTATTAGCTTGCAAGTAACCTGGAGCCTGAGTAAGCACAAGTTTTCAGTTAACTAGCACAAAAGCGAGTAAGTCAGCCGAGCGTCATTCCTGGAGGCTGTCTTTTTGAGTACGAACTCGGTTGATACACACGATTGTTATTAGTTATTTGTGTTGTTAAGTTAATCGAAGGAACAGCTTCATAAACGTATATATTTTTGAAAATTTCGTAATACATGGTTTACCATTGCGCTATGTAATCCTAAGTATATTTGTATTTAAACGTATTTAGATCCGTGATAAATTTTAATGAAATAAGATGCTTGCCGATGCACAAATTACTAAACAGTAAACGCTTTCATCATATATTAAGTGTGTCTAATTTTATTTTCATGAGAAATTGTTCAATCAGAAATTTTTTCTTAAGATTTCCCATCTGCATAGGTTCATGTCATTCTCAGTTGGATGGTACTGAAGAAAATGTCGAAGAAGAGCAATCCGCAAAAATTCGTGAGAAGACGTTAAAGAACGTTGAAGTGGTAAACCTAACTGTGGTTAGGAGGTTTATTTTAAATCCTTGCTGATACTCTAGCTAGGCCGTCTATGCTACCACCACATGATGCTGACCATTGCACACAAAATTTTCTTGAAATTACATGTTGTCGTATAATGAATGTCCTCATCACGTTGATGATATCTGTTGTTACCTCTAATTAATCTTTTGATGGTGTAGACTCCATAAAATCGTTTTGCTTGCTCTAGACGCTTCTGAAAGATGACAAATATAACTTTCTTCACTATAAACCAATCTACTTATTGGCAACCCAAAAATAATAAAACAGCAGGATAGCGCAAGCAATTTGCAACACTAGGCAGATATCCATACCGCAAAAGAAATTACAGTCATTTGCTACAGATCAAAAATCCCAGCTTCACTGGTCTGATGTTAAATATAGTTGCAAGTTTGTTCATTACCACGTAAATCGCGTTTGATCCACCCAGTGCTGGATTAATTTTTTTTTTTAATTGCAATCTTTAATTTATTAACATGTTAAAGAAGGATCACTGTGTTCCAGCCAGATGTTTTAAGCAATAATATCCGGTTTCGCTGACAATTCTAACACCGATTCCGTTTGTTAAAGGTTTCCCCAGAAACGTTACAGGCCGAAAACTTTATCTCTAAGTCACTGAAATGTCTAAGGAGCTTAAGAAGAAAATATTTGTTGAAGTTGTTCTTTGGTACAACACGATTAGTTTTCGAAACTGTGAGTGAAAGGGAAAATGACATTTATGAGAAGAAACGCTGTTGCCTCACGAGAATCCAAACTGGTTTGAATTGATTTTCAACAACTTAATGTACGATACGAATTGCGTTTCGTCTGTGTTTTTAAAGATGTTGCTGCGTTTTTTATAGTCGATTTTGTTCCTTCAAAGGTAAAAAATCTCCCGTGCGGTTTGGCAAAAATGGTCTTGAAAGAGCAAGACAGGCTGGAAGCACGGCTCGCCAAAGAAGAGCTAGACCCGAGGCTTTCTTCCAGATCACCCGGAGCTAACTCTTCTTTGATATCAAGACCAAGATACTTGAGTTCACTTAATTCATGTAAGCACGTTCTGTTTGAAATGCGCGGTTCCAACGTAGTAGGTCCCTGTAAAACTGTCAAACAGAACACGCTATGATTAAAAAAATTAATCTAAGCCGCCTGATGTTCGCCAATGTGGCGTTATAGTCCGGTTGCCAAACTCCAGATTTTTGGAGAACCTTGCAATACCGTTCCTACAAAGTTTTGTTGCTGTTTCCATACCTCCGAGGTGTGCTCTTTAAGAATCTGAATGATACCCTTCTGTCATCCTTGGGCAATACCCCCAAAATGCAAATTAAGGCCGCCATTACGGAAAATTCTTCTTTCGTCAATATCTCAGTCACTATGCATGTTATCAAGATCATTTTGGTGTCTATCCCCATGTTTTGAGGGGTAAAGAATAAGATTAAGCCATTTCAGTAAAGATTACGCCTTTGTTTTTTGCTGAATACGCATTTGAGATTTGGCAGAAATACGCATATTGAGATTTTGGCTGAATACGCATATTTAATTGGCAACCCTGCTAATGATACTTACACACCGCTACAACTGCCTTCTGTTAAACATAATTCCTCCTGTGACGGATGTGCACGTGATGCTGAAGAGAATAGAATGCGAAAAAAGAGTTGGTCGAAAAAACGTACCCAAGAAAAGAAGAAATAAAATGTAAGTCACTCTCGATGAAATGATAAAAAAATAACTTTATCGAATAAATACGGTAACTGCAAATTGTATCATAATACCCTTGGCACCTACGCATGCTTTATGAGTAAAGAATCAGATTGAACCATTTCAGCAAGTATGTTCCATTCAAAGAGCATTCCCTGTTATGCTGATGCATGATGATATCACTGATTTGACTTAGTCCGCGAAAAAGTTATTTTTAATGACATTGTCCCTGTCATCAACCTGTCGGATCCGCCAATTCTGGCAGTGTGCTTCCCCGTAACATCTACAAAACATTCATAAAAGGTAAGCGAGATGTATAGCATCAACATATTGCTGTTGAGCAGGTATATCCGTAGAACAGCCACACTACAATTTCCAGCAGCTCCGGTGGAGAAACACTAACATTTGGTTGCATGGGATCAAGAATCTACATCGTTCGTCTCGTTTTTATCCGAACTCGACGGGATCCAGTGCTGGATGTTCTGAGTTGAGAGTTGATTTCCAAATGGCAGTCGGAATTTGCGTTCTTTTCGAATACCTCTTTAGAAGGTGACAACGACTAACCTCTGGAGTCTTTGTCACTTTTTTCTATCGATCCTTCTCGACCAGACTTCAACACGGTCCATGGACATGTTCAATGTCACCAAGCTTTTGACAAGCTAGTGATGCCCAACTTTGCACTAGCTGGATCAGTCCTGAGCAGGAATCATGACCTTGCCACATTTGTCCACGACCGGTTGGAATGGCCACTGGTCGAATAGTCTCCAGAGAAATCAGAGACTGAGTGGTCGTGCGTAGACATCGCAGGATTCAAAATCATTAACGTCTACAATGCTCCACCGTCGTTACTCGCACCAACGGCCATCCCGACATTCCCAGTCTGCACGTTGGTGACTTCAACTGCCAACATGTCAACTGGGGCTACAGCACAACACCTCCTGACGGTGAGAGTCCGGCCTCCTGGGCAACAGCCAACAACCTTGCGCTGCTGCAAGACCCAAAGGGAGTAGCCCGTTTCTCCTCTCAACGATGGAACATCAACAACAACCCGGACCTGGCCTTCGCGTGTGTCGGCTAGGACAACCGACTGCCTGACAGACGTGTTCTAGGAAAGTTCCCGCGGTCATGGCACCGACCCTCCCTCATAATGCCACCGAGACTCAATGTTCCTACCTACAGGGATCTGGTGAAGCGTTGTAACTTTCACAAAGCTGATTGAAAGCGTTTTTGCTTTCTTACAGTAAAATCCGTTGAGAGATTACCACCTCCGGACACAACAAAGATCGAGAAGGCATACCAGGAACTATACGAGAGCCCGCTATCTACAGCTAAACAATGTATTACCCTTGGCCGTGGCAAGAACTATGTGCCATGTAGGGACATAGAGTGCAAGGCACTTTATCGCTCCTTCCTCCGAGCCCCAATGGAGACTGGCTCTGACAGAGCCGCCTCGTCCATACTTCACGCCTCGACGATAAGAAGCAGGAGCGATGGGAAGAAGCTGTCAATTCCATCGACTTCTCGCACTCCAGACGCAAGGCGTGGAGCACCATCAACAAATTTTATAAAACGACCTCCATCCGCTGCCTTTCTCTTCACTGCCATGGTCAATAACAACTTGGATAAAAGAATAAATCCATCAGGCCAGCTATTTTCAAATGACACAAGTTGTCCACTCCCAATATTCACTGCGTCGTGTTCGTTCACCATTTCAGGTGAAATCACACCAGTAAAAACATTGACAAAATCAGAGGGATGACTATATGGATCCAGGGGAACGATGCAAGTCAGACGTTTTCGTATCTTATCCCTATCTTTTGGGTCCGAAGTGATGCATGATGGCTTCTCTTATTCACGACTCGTCACCTCCTCTCTCCACTGTGATCGAACATGTTCGCGATATCTTGAACGATCCTGCTGCAGGAGTCCGTACTGTATACCCATCGTTTCATAGTTTCGGGCTTCAGAGTAATGCCTATAATTCCGTTTAGACATGTTCGTAACGCATGAAGGTTTCTTTATCCAGATGACAGATTCCAAGTAAAAACAAGCAATGAACATAACAACTGAGACCCACCACTAACATCCTTTCGGCTGTTATGCACATGAGGGTGGGATTTTTTCAATATATTTCTATATTACTGTATATAGCAGGCCTACAATTTTCTCTCCGCTGAAAATTATTTGCAGTAGTATAAATGTCTTGCCAGCTTACAAGCTATAAAAGGAGGTGGATCGGGAGGGGACTAAAATTGACTCCTTCCCTGATAAATGTTTATTATGCTCTAAGAATGAGAATTATCTCTATTATCGGCTAGAAACCCATTCAATCGTTCGATCAGGCTTATATGTATACAGAAGCCTCTGCGTCTTGCTAACAGTTACTTCTAAATCACGTTCGATCAACTCATTCTCACTTTCAATGATAAGAACGCTTTTATTTGCTGAGAACAGGTTTACTGCTTCAACATTTTTCTCAAAACTTCATCTACAGCTTTGGGGAGTCCCCTTTGCGATGTCATTTGAAGAGTCATTTTTGCCAGGCCGCCATTGCTGATCCAAACGGCGGTCCTTACTTCGATATTTTGCAGACAGTATTGCTGTTATCAATATTTCAATGGTTTAATCTGATTATTTACTCATTAAACACCTATAGACTCACCAATTGTTATGATACAATGTGCAGTAATTGAGATAGGACGAAAACGTGATTTTCAGTAATGACTGTCTCATTATGCGTATTCAGCAAAAAATAAAGGCGTAATTTTTGCTGAAATGGCTTAATCTTATGCTTTACCCCTCAAAACATGGTGATAGACACCAAAATTATTCTGATATCATGCACAGTGACTGAGATATCGACGAAAGAAAGATTTTCCGTAATGGCGGCCTTAATTTGCATACTGGGGGGTTGCCCACGGATGACAGAGTGGCATCATTCAGATTCTTAAAGAACACACCTCGGAGGTATGGAAACAGCAAAAAAGCTTTGCACGGACGGTATTGCACGCTTATCGGTCCCTGCCACCGGACTATTACGTCGTTTTGAGATTGCAAGAGCGATGCAAGCTTTCGGGAATTTAAGACCATTTGCTACTTCGTACTTGTGCGAAACTGGCTTTTCCGCTATTGCGATAATAAAACAAAGTATCGCTCGAAGATAGACATCGAAAGAGAAGCGAGGTCAGCCGTTTCACAATTAGCACGGCGTTTTGTGTCACTACAAGCAAGCTAATGCTAGTCGTATTAAAATAACAAATTGTGAACATATGCAGTGCGTCGTTTGATTTTATGCGTAGGATTAGTGCATCGGAAGTTCATGCAGGCTGTAGAAATTTTGAGCTAAGCTAATTCTTGGATGATTTAGTTTCAGTTTCAGTGTTGGTATTACCAAATTTGGTTCAGTTATTCATACAAAAAAAGACTAATATGGTTTTATGGACAGCGCCACTTTTGTTCCGTTATCGATAGCACTCTAAAGCAGTGGTTCCCAACCGGGGTGCCGCGGCACCCTAGGGTGCCATTTACAATACCCAGGGGTGCCGCGAGCTAATGCGTTTTTTAATATTCTATTAAAAATACATTTTCAAACTGTCATCAAACCTTGAAGCAAAATTGTATGGGTTCGCCACTGGGTGCCGCAAAATATAATTATCTTCTGCAGGGTGCCGCAAGCCTAGACAGGTTGGGAACCACTGCTCTAAAGCGTTCGGAAAAGCGTTTACTAGGAGGCGGAAGCTTGTGGGATTTATAAAATTCCAAACGTTCTGATTTCAGATGCTGGTCACTGGTTCAAGTTTTCTGTGGAAATATTACGTTCATTGTCTGCACGTTGCTGAAATTAGTTTTCCTCCAAAAAAATTAACGCTTTTCTTCGTGCACCGCACAGTGTCCTTTCGCTGATAAACAGTTAAATACATCAAAAAGTCACCATCTCCTTTTCCCACTTACCATTGCGAACAAATTTTAATCGTTTTATTTATCAAACGACGCCCCCTTGGCTGCTCTGACTTAATTTTCTGCCCTAAAAAAACTCTTGATTACTCTGAAATCGCCTCAAAGTCTACCGTCACTGCTTTGGTTGGCCTGTCTAATTGATTTTTACAATTTAACGCTCCTAGATGTCGTCTGCTCCTTGACTATAGTAAGCTTACACTAGCGTACGGAGGGGGAGCACTGTGCCATGCCCCCTCAGACCCTACAAATAAAAAAATGTATAAACAGTACTCGGCAGCGGCATAACTAAGGGGGCGCCAAGGGCCTCAATTTAAAATAAACTGATTTTGTTTTCTGGTCACTGATATACGCACTACGCAAATTTTTTTATGACTACTGTACGTTTCCTCTGTTTGATTTCCATTTTACGATTTCATTCTTTCACTGACAAAATTGCTTCACACGTGGCTTTTAAGTAACTTAACACAGGTAACAATGAACACCAGAAAAAAAGCTTCGGCTGGATTGAGATTTGAGCCCATAAACTTCAAAAAGCGTCTTCGATAAGCGATACATGTCTAAAAACTATAACAATCAAGCACGCATATAGGTTTATTTCATGAGCCTCAGGCAACAAAAGTTCTGTATTCTGTCTCGCAGGCTAATAAGTCTCTTGAAAGCATTATATTAAAACTTGCTTCCAGAATGCACAAAAATGCGAATTTTTAGGTGTAATTTTGCAAAATTTTCCCGGGGCAAGCCCCGTCGTGTCTTCGGCACTTCCTCTAAAGTTGATTTGTGACGTCACGCGATTGTGACGAAACTTTGCCCCCCCCCAGAAATTTTCTGCGTACGCCACTGTAAGCTTATGATGGTATTAATATTAAAATCGATCTTGAGTGGCATCAAAACCGTATGGCGTCTCTCAAGGGGGTTAAATTAAGCTGAATTCTTAAGAGCGTTTAAAAGTTGTTTCGTTTTTCGAAAAGTTTTAGCAATTAAAAAGTTTTCAAACTTTTCTTTAAAAACTATGTAGTGTTTATTGATGCGCTTTTTGAAGTTACTTGATCTACAGTAGTGCTGCAGTTCTTGATTTGGGTTCGATCGAAACCAAGGGTTTTTAATGGTGAATTAGTTTGGTGGGGTCGGCATGGCTTGGCGGGAGACATGATTTATTTTGTGCGTTCATAAAATAAATACCTGTACTTTCAAGAAATCACATTTTACTTTTCCAATTACAACGGATTCGGTGAATGCACAGGTGAAGCTTGTAGAATTCATTACCTCCAGAAAGATTAAGAACCACTGTTCTGCTGCATCACAAATCGCAATAAAACAATTTCGTGACAATTAGGTAGATGTTCATGAGGTACAGTTGACAGATCGAAGTTGTAAGATATATCATGTTTTTAAAATGGTCCGAAAGAAGGTTTCACAACGTGCATGCAAACCATTTTTGTTTCAGCTCCTTCACTAACCTTGAAAGACCTTCCCAACAACAATCTACAAAACAATGTCACAAACCAACACCCTACCCCAAAGGTACTGTAAGTTTCATTAATTTAACTTGCCAGAAATTTGTTAGCATTACGAGCATTGTGAAATGTTGCTTGAGAAGGACCCCGTTTGTGATTGTTCGTGTCGCTGCAAACAGCCTTAAGTCAGTGGCACTGAGCGCAGCGTCCATTGTCTTTTGATTACTCAAATACCTGACCAAGAACAGCATCTGGTTCTTTCAAAGTAATGCAAAGATTTGGATTTAATTGTCACATATTTTACTTTCTTTCTTAAATGAAGTCGCACGTTAGTGAATTGCTCCAAATCATATGCAGAAACAAGGAACATTGAGGATTACTTTCGCACCGTAGCTCTGACATGTGCGGTCCTCATTTTCCGTGAAATCCTGCTAAGGTTAAATGATGTCGTAAAAACGAAACAACAAAATGTGAAAATAATAAAACAATTCAGAAATTTATCGCGTTTTTAAATTCTGTACAATTACATCTTTCAAAGACATGCTATGCTTGTGATCTTGTGAGATGTGGGTCTCTCTCCCCCGTCCGTGGTTTTGGAAAGTGCTTGGTGTGACCATGCACTTATGATACTTTTTTACAATAATAATGAAATTATATATCTATGTTATTGACTGTAGAAATAAAAGTTTTTTTTTTATGTAATAGAAAACACATTAAATATATATAAAATCAATAAACTGTTCTAGTTGCTTCGTGTTTCAGTATGTGACTCACTTGAAATATGGGCAAAAAGGCATTTTATTTACCTGAATTGTACACAATGGGAATTCAGTAGCCTATACTGCAGGGCATTGTAGATACTCCAGATAGGTGACGCTAAGGGGTGATACGGTTTTTCCAAAGATTGGTTGCACATCTTACCCTGAATTTCTCCACAGCGGCAGAACTTCTGAACAGAAAATGTGCTACTAAAATTGGGTAAGTGCAAAAGTAGAATGGGAACATGGCCCGAACTAGTGTTTTTGGCATTTTACCTCATACAAGGACAAGCTTGCATAGCGAGAACCATCCTCACAGAGCAACTATTTTTCTAGAGTTTTACCTTCGTGCAAACATTTAACGCAAATGTTGACCATTGATTTAAATAATTTGCTTATATACATTATGTGCTTTTCATAGTTTTTGTACCTTTGCTTGCCCTTATTTCAGGCAGACGAAAATGGAAGCTCCAGCTCCGTCGAAGAAATTTTACCCAACAACGCAGAGGGTAATAGGCTATTGCTATTGCACAACCTGAACATACAGTACAGATATCCAACAACGTTTTTATTGCTTTACAATGGTTGGGGTCTGTTAGCAAAGTTTGGATCTGATTTACTCTAGTTCTGGAATTACATATTAAGTTCTGCTTTGAACAGGGGCGGATCCAGCCAGTAAGTTCAGGGATGGCGATTTCAGTTATATTTGGTAGTCACGTTTCATGACGCTACTGGAGAGGGATCCAGTATACTTCATAACACTTCTGTGACATAACAGTGGACGGCAATATGGCCTTGTATCGCGAATGCTGTTTTAAGAAGTGTATAAAGTAAATGGTGAATAAAGTTACTTTCGTAGGTTTTAGGTAGGTCGATCGCCCCCCGGATCCGACCCTGGACTTGAACATTTCTCGTTTGCCCACAGCTTCATCGTGCTCATTAGCTGATCACTAAGTAAAGACAATTTTGAAGCACCGCTGAATAACCAGTACAAACAATATATAAGAATATAAAGCAAAACATGCTTAAACTTGTTGCTTCATTCATCATACAAGTATGAGAGAATTATCGTTTTACAAACATTCAAAAGAGAGCCCGGACGAGAGTTAGGGTCACTGACTTGCCCAGTCATCAGTAGACTACCGTATCTACTCGATTATTAGCCGCCCTTGAATGTAAGCCGCACGAAATGGTGTCAAAATTTAATGTAAGCCGTTCTTGATTGTACGCCGCACTTGAACATAGGTTACCTAAGCCCCTGAGATACTTTCGCGCACGGGGGAACTGCCCCTGACCTTTGAAAGGGGGCAACGGGGACGCAAGTGCCCTTATATAACAGAATCATAGGTAATTTCAGGGACACCGGAGCGGTGAAATGACGGGGAGTATTGCCTCCTGGTCTTTTGAAAAAGGAAAAACAAGGGCGGAGGTGCCTTTTCATAACAGAATCACAGGTATTTTCAGGGTTTATCAAGATCGACTTGAAACAAATTTATTGCAGCTATTCACGCACCCAGAAAATTCAGAATGTTTTTCTATAATTTATGTTATTATTTTTGAGGTCAACATTGTTACTGCCAAAAACAAGCACAATTGGTAACGATTTTTGTTTTTTTACAAGTTTCCATTGCCCTCAACTCTGTCTTACTGCCCCCCCCCTGCCCTACCCTGTTCCGGCGTCCCCGTCGATAAGGTAAAGAAATGAAAAATATAATCCTCCGTTAATTGTTAGCCTTCGTTGAAATACGCCGCACGAAATGATGAAAAAAAGCTTTATAAGCTGCGGCTTACAATCGAATAAATACGGTACATTTCACGTCTCCTAGCGGGTTCGAATGAGGGGCGTGCTAATACGTTGGATCCAGGTTTAGCTGTGCAGAAATTATCTCCACATGGTTATCGGTTCCCTATACCTAATCTGATTTGATTGCCTTGCATGGCTGAAGAGCTCAGCTTTACCTTTCTGAGAGACTATCTGATCCGCATCTAAAACTCTGTCAGTCGCCACTAACCTACGCCTTAATTCAACCTGGGAATAATGATTGCCAGTAGGTGTTCCAGTTTCGCAATGTCTGCAGAAGTTCCAATTGCAGTTTCATCAACAGTTGCAATTTGTAGCAGCGCGCCCAGGAATACAAATACAGTGTTGCAAAAAATCCTCTCTGATGAGAAGGCTACTCCTTGCCTCATGTCCATCGTAGAACGCCGCCCAAATTACGCTATTGCTTGTGATAGATCTTGCTTATTTCACGGAGAACTAGTCAAAATTGAATCAAACCGTTGGTAGGTAGGCAAGATAACTTTATAGACATAACTTATTATATTTTTACCTCTCTTTCTTCGACAAGAAGGTGGACAAGATAGCCTGCAAGATAACAATTACTTATTGTCACTTCAGGGGCACTTTAGCAATAATGTTAAGACGTACTACTTGAAAAGCTTTTATTTTTTTATTTTTCAGAGCATCGGTTTCCCTCCACATTTCGCCAAGACAAAGAAAAAAAAGATTGCCGTGTTGCAGGTTACAACAACTTAAACTCATCGGATGTTGATGGGAATCAAGAAAGTCCAGATGGTGTGAAGGTTGGAATATTGCATTTCGTTAATCAAGAAAGTCCAGATGGTGTGAAGGTTGGAATATTGCATTTCGTTAAAAACCTAACGCAGTCGCATATCAGTCACTCTCACTTCGCAGCAAACTGAACATATTCTTTAGGGAAGCTTTTGCTTTGTATAAAGCTTTTGCTTTTTCAATTTGATTAGCAGACTGCTGAAGGCTATAGTCAAATAGTTATTTCAAATAAAAGGTGCATCTATAAATCAGCAAAAACTCTAACAATTCTTTTACTTTGATAACTGCAAACTAAAGTTCATTGCGTGTACCCACAGTTTGTTTAAAGTCATAGGAACTGTGTCGTATCAAGTTTAAACTTATTCAAATTTTCACCAAGATCGCTGTTAAAATCAGGTAGCCTATGCGCTGCAATAAATTAAGCGACCAAAACCACTTAGAATTTTTCACTCCAATGATCGAGATTTACCAGAGTTGCTCTTGGATCAAGAACAAAACAAAGCTCTTCGGCGCAGGAAAGCAAACACGCAAGATTTCCTTGCAGTTTGAATGCGAAAAATTCTCCAAATGACCAATGTAGTATTTCAACTCATGGGTACCACTCACAGAAATGCATACGTTTATATTCACTCATATATTCCTCGGTTTATAAGATTGCATTTAACTGCCATCTCCCTGGCTTTCTGCAGTCAAAAGCAAGCGTTAGGCCTCTCAAACCTTGCTGGAAAGTTTATTCCTCAAAACCCGGTAGAGCTAAACAATAGCACTGTACATATAAGTTTCCGTGCAAATGAAAAAAAAACACTGTTTTAACTTGAAGAAAAATGTCAAATTTTTCGAATCATAACAATTCTTTCCTTTATGCCTCAGTTGATATTTTTCCTGAACAAGTGCTATATTCGTATCTTTAAAAACGCCTTGAAATTAATCAAAGGAATACGGCGATTGTGGTGAACGATTATTGCGCGTGTGTAGCCTAATTTATGGACCGGTGTCAAGCAAAATTTCTGACCTGTGAAATCGCTGACTTCACACCATCTGCGCATGCCCAGAAGGATATTTCAGTCATGCATTTCGCAAGCGGTGGCTGTTCACTGAGATGTCAAATATGCTAAGGACTGCTGATTAGAGTTTAGGGTTAGAGTTTAATGTTAGGGTTTAAGATAGGGTTTAGGGTTATGGTTTAGGGTTATGGTTTAGGGTTATGGTTTAGGGTTATGGTTTAGGGTTATGGTTTAGGGTTATGGTTTAGGGTTATGGTTTAGGGTTATGGTTTAGGGTTATGGTTTAGGGTTATGGTTTAGGGT